>Ga0255340_1000259_pt1 | contig 92226 bp, 85 predicted proteins | sample wastewater_treat_7_FD_192417 | JGI IMG/M metagenome (GOLD analysis project Ga0255340, IMG submission 192417) | Wastewater microbial communities from Lulu Island WWTP, Vancouver, Canada - plant10 | ecosystem: Engineered > WWTP > Wastewater > Unclassified | place: Canada: Vancouver, British...
CGGAAGCTTCAGACTCCGCTCAGATATTCACCGACGGCCCTTCCACTCAGATACTCGCCGACTTCCCTTCCACTTTCGGATTCCTTGTACAATCTATTGATATCTGCATCTGAAAGCATGTTCATATCATTGGTGCTTACTTTCTTGCCCGATGATCCATCGATCTTGTGTACAATGCCCTTTGAGGGGACGGTTTGGTTGGTAATAAGAACTGGCTTGCTCAGGTCTATTGGAGCGTCCATCTTATTCATCAGCATAGCTGGATCTTCTCCGAAGTTGGCCCTCACCCAGGCGTTGTACTGGTCAACCTTAGCATTAAAGCCATCGATATCCTTTCCATCAAGGGCAAGCTGGTAGGCCTGGCCCATCTCAAAGCCTTTCTTGAGGCCCTCCATGGCCCCCTTCTGCCAATCAGTATATTCTGCGGCCACAGCCAGGCCTGCCAGACACAAAAGTATCGAAATATACACCATTTTATTCTTCATACTCAATCACTCCTCTATCCAGTAAGCATCTATCTTAACACCGAGGGCAGTATGTAGCCCTTGCTCTCCCTGACAGCGGGAGGCTCAACAGCCACATAACCATCCAGGTAGAATGGCTCACTGGTGTAAGGATCCAGGTAGAAGTACTTCATCTCCCCTGTGCCGGGAATCTTGTAAGCATAGATCGGATAACCCTTGAAGGGGTCCACTCCCACCTGAGCTATCCCGCTCTCAGTGGCATTAAAGCCCTTCCAGGTGTTAAATGGATCGGTTAAAAGCTCCCCATCCACAAGCAGGCTTCCTTTAGGCGCCTTTCCCCAGCTCCAAAGGGTATCATTCTCGCTCTTATTTTCTGTCGTTTTGTTCGATTGGAAATCATCTGCCCTCAGGCTTGCCAGTATAGTCCTGCCGGACTCTCCGCTCAGGCTCTGGTAACTGCTGGTGCTCTGGGCAGAGCAATCCCATAGCAAAAGGCAAGCTAGTGCTATGGCCATTACTGCCGATGCAGTCTTCATACCGAACCCACCAACCAAAGGTTGTCTCCCGACGATAAAAGGCTTTCGCAAGCAATTCTTTAATTTGATCTGAGTATCGGAGGCAATCGATATTGTTCTTCCTGGATATAATGCCCGGAGAGGGGGGTGAAGCTAGCGTATATCGGCTCGCCAGTCTCCGGATTGAAGTAAACGTATACCAGTTTTCCGGTATTGGTATCTATATATGTATAGTAATGCTGCCCGGTGATCGGATCAATATAGGTTTTGACCTTCTCCCCCGTAGCCGGATTGATATAGGAATAGGCTGGCGTCTCTCCGTATGGATCGACAAACGAATCGCCCAGCCAATCGCGGATAACGCTCAGGTTCTTCAATCTGTACTTTGGATCGCCTATGATATTGCCGTCCACAATCAGGCTGCCTTTGGGTGCGCCTCCCCAGCTCCAGAGATTTTGATTGCCCTCTTTTTCCTCTGTCTCCTCTATCCCCTGAGCATTCGAGGCTTTAAGGCTGCTCAGGACATTTCTGCCGTAGTCTCCGCCAACGCTCTGAAAGCCGTCTCTCTCCTCAGCAAGAGCGCTTCCGGCCAAGAGGCATGCTATAAGCATTGCTGGTAATGCCATTGAAGCTGCAGATGCAGTTCTCATACTGACCCCGTTGGCACTGGAGGGGCTCAGAGCAATAAAAAGCTTTCGAGTTCATCCTGTTTTTGTGCAGGAGGAATGACGACCGTTCTTTTCATATGCATAGCGACAATACTCATTAACTGTTCATCTGACGAGAGGTGAGAATAATTATCATCCATCAGTTCTTCGTCCCCGGAATCGCCCATAGCTCCTACCTTGTCGCCGGGGATAATGCCTGTGCTGTCATCGACCCGGAGCGCAACATACTCCCATACCTTGATTCTGCCCGGAGGATGGGCCTTAAGATCACCCATATCCTGGAGACGCACCTGCATGCGGACTTCATATCAGGCCACCTCGACCTGGCGGAGGCCACTGGTGCCAGGATATATGCTCCCGCGTCCGGCAATTGCGCTTTTCCTCACCAGCCTTTAAAGGAGGGCGATTCTATCAGGTTGGAGGATATAGCCTTCTCGGTTATCGAGACCCCGGGCCATACCCCTGAGCACATCTGCTACATTGCCGCCGACATGAGCAGGGCAGATGCCCCCGTCTCTCTCTTTTGTGGCGACACCCTCTTCGTGGGGGACGTGGGAAGGCCGGACCTCTTTCCCGGGAGGGCAGAGGAGCTTGCCAGGGCCCTTTATCACAGTCTGCAGGAGAAGATCCTCACCCTTCCCGACCACTGCGAGGTCTATCCAGCTCATGGCATGGGATCGCTCTGCGGACGCTCGATGAGCGCGAAGAGGAGCAGTACCATTGGCTATGAGAAAAGGTACAATTATGCCCTGCAGATGCAGGATATCCAGGAGTTCGTGCACTCCTTAACCTCGAATATGCCTGCTGCTCCGGACCATTTCGCTCGCTGCTCTGAGATCAACCGGGCGGGCCCCAGGCTCATGAAAAGCCTATCATCTCCTCAGCCTATGGGCCCGAAGGCCTTCTTTGATAGCATTAGATCTAAAAGAACAGCCGTTTTGGATCTTCGAAGTTATCCGGCATTCTCCGGCCTGCACATCCCTGGATCCTGGAATGTCGATCTTGCCGGCAGCTTCGCAACCCATGCAGGCTGGGTCCTGCCTCCCGAGAGGGATATCTTCTTGGTGGTTGAAGTGAATGAGCAGGTGAAGGAGGCTGCTGTACAGTTGCGCCGTGTAGGTCTGGACAACGTATCTGCATTCCTGGAAGGGGGCCTGCTGGCCTGGGGAGCAAACGCCCTGCCAGTAGATAGCGTTCCAGTAGTAACCCCTCAGAAGGCAGTTGATATGGTGGCAGCAGAAGATGCGACGATCATCGATGTCCGGTCATTTGATGAGATGACCGATGATTGCGTCAGAGGCTCGATTCAGATCCCCTGGCATGACCTCAGGACCAGGCATAGGGAGCTATCCAGAGATGGAAAGTACATTTTGATGTGCAAAGGGGGGCGAAGGGCGAGCATCGCTTCCAGCATTCTCAAGATGAACGGGTTTGCAAATGTCCTCAATATGGCGGGCGGCTTTGCCGCATACCAGAAGCTGGGAATCTGCACCCTCTGAAGATGCCGGCCTAGCTTCCTGGCTCTGGGAAGCGGAGAGGGAGCAGCGGGAAGCCTCCCTATGGGTGACAATTATGTAACAGGCAGCCATTAATAGTTCGTGTAGCCATCGAATTCATGTAGCCATCAAATTCATATAATCATCGAATTCATATAATCATCGAATTCATGCAGCCATTCACAATTTATGGAAGCGATCATGGAAGACGGTGTTGAAAAAAGAGACAAGCGCAAGAGGAATGTAGCTCTTCTTTCTGTTTTTTCCAATACGAGCCTGGTTTTTCTCAAGATCACCATCGGGATGATGATCGGCTCTGTCTCCGTCATCTCCGAGGCGATCCACTCCGGGATGGATCTGATGGCCGCAGTCATCGCTTTCTTTGCCATCAGGACATCGGCCAAGCCGGCTGATGAGGATCATCCCTTTGGGCACGGAAAGATAGAGAATATCTCTGGGATTATAGAGGCATTGCTGATCCTCCTTGCCGCCGGCTGGATAATCTATGAGGCAGCAGGAAAGCTGATGAGCCCTCAGCCTCTATCTGAGCCGGCATGGGGAGTGGCAGTCATGCTGTTCTCGGTTGCAATCAACATGCTCGTATCTCACAGGCTCTTCGTGGTGGGAGAAGAGACGGACTCCATTGCCCTGAAGGCCGATGCCTGGCACCTGAGGGCAGATGTTTATACCTCATTGGGAGTACTGATAGGCCTCCTGATCATTCTTCTGGGAGGTTATATCTCGCCCGGAACGAATCTGCAATGGGTAGATCCTGTCGCGGCGATATTGGTAGCACTGCATATCGCCCGTACCTCATATCATCTGATAATTGAATCAGCCCAGGACCTCATTGACCTCGGCCTTCCTGATGACGAGGTGGAGGAGATAAGAGGGCACATAGCCGCTTTTGCGCCCACAGTAAGAGGGGTCCACAGGCTGCGCACAAGAAAAGCAGGAGGAGACAGGTTCGTCGAATTTCACCTCCGGGTGGATGCCGCCATGTCCGTGGATGAGGCCCATCGCATTACCGATATGATCGCATGCTCCATCAAGCAGCATTATCCGGGGACTACAGTCACCATCCATATTGAGCCCTGCAATTGTGCCAGGGCGACTGTGGGATCATGTGGTTGCTTTCTCTCAGATGAGTCACGGCAAGAGATCTGCTCTAAAGCCGGGAGAAAGATATAATCAGGAGGTTCATGATATGTTCAAGAAGATAATGATTGCTTCCGATGGATCGGAGACGAGCATGAGGGCTGCTGAGCTGGCGGTTGAGCTGGCCAGGCTCTCTGAAGGCTCCATCATTGTGATTTATGTGGTGGATATCCACCGGCTGGCCAGCCTTCCTGGATATACTTCATTTCCCAGCATAAGCGGCAGGCTGATGGAACTCATGCTCAAAGAGAGCGAGCAGGCCACTGCCGAGGTGGGGGAAATGGCATGGGATGCAGGAGTGCCTTTCAGACGGATAGTTGCTGAGGGAGAGCCAAGTGATGAGATACTGAAAGGAGCCTATGAATCCGGCTCGGATCTTCTGGTTGTGGGCAGAATTGGCCGCAGTGGTCTGGAGAAGATAATGCTTGGTTCTGTGGCGGAGAAGGTGGTGCGCCATTCCAAAGTTCCTGTTCTCATTGTCCCGACATTGGGCAGATGGCAGAATAGATTGCAGAATTGATGACCGAACAATAGCATAATTGATGACAGAATTATAGCAGAATGATGATGGAGTAGATGGCAGAACTGATGACAAATTACATGCGATTTATTAGGTAATAGGAATTCTTATATAATCTCTGCACATAATTGACGGCAACGGATAAGAAGATCTCATAACCGCTATGAGACTGAGTACAGAAGATAACAGATTCACTGGTTCAGGATAGAAGAAAGCCAGATGATTTTCGTAAGAATCAGCCATAGCCGGTTCGGATCGATCACAGACTTCTTGGCCGCAGGCCTGCGTTTCCTACACTTAAAAAAAGGAAGAAGAAACGCAAGTGATTGAACCTCAGGGGAGAAAGGCGATGCCGGAAAAGAGAGATAAGAAGCTGACTACCAGTGTCGGCGCTCCAGTGGCCGACAACCAGAATGTAATGACTGCAGGAATCCGCGGGCCGATGCTCCTCCAGGATGTATGGTTCCTGGAGAAGCTCGCTCACTTCGACCGGGAGGTGATCCCGGAGAGGAGAATGCATGCCAAGGGCTCAGGCGCTTATGGTACATTCACTGTCACCCATGACATAATCAGGTATACCAAGGCCAGGGTATTCTCAGAGATCGGAAAGAAGACCGATCTTTTTGCCCGCTTCTCCACAGTGGCTGGCGAGAGGGGAGCTGCAGATGCTGAGAGGGACATCCGTGGATTTGCTGTTAAGTTCTACACTGAAGAGGGAAACTGGGACCTGGTGGGAAACAACACTCCTGTTTTCTTCCTCAGAGATCCTCTTAAGTTCCCCGATCTGAACCACGCTGTAAAGCGCGATCCAAGGACTGGGATGCGCAGTGCCACGAACAACTGGGACTTCTGGAGCTCCCTTCCCGAGGCCCTGCATCAGGTGACTATCACCATGAGCGATCGGGGTATCCCCTACTCCTTCCGCCATATGCATGGATTCGGCAGCCATACCTTCAGCATGATCAATGCCAAGAACGAGAGGGTCTGGGTTAAGTTCCACTGGATCACCCAGCAGGGAATCAAGAACCTGACCGATGAAGAGGCAGAAGCTGTGATAGCCAAGGATCGGGAGAGCCATCAACGAGATCTGTATGAGGCCATCGAGAGGGGCGAGTACCCCCGCTGGAAGCTGTTCATCCAGGTGATGACTGAGAAGGAGGCGGAAACAGTTCCCTATCATCCCTTCGACCTGACAAAGGTCTGGTATCATGGCGACTATCCCCTCATCGAGGTGGGGGTGATGGAGCTGAACCGCAACCCCGAGAATTTCTTCGCCGAGGTGGAGCAGGCGGCATTCAATCCGGCAAACATAGTTCCAGGAATAGGCTTCTCTCCGGACAGGATGCTACATGGAAGGCTGTTTTCCTATGGCGATGCCCAGCGCTACCGCCTGGGTGTAAACCATCATCTGATCCCAGTCAACCGGGCCCGCTGCCCTACCAATGTATATCACCGGGATGGATTGATGAGGGTGGACGACAATCAGGGAAGCACCATAGCATATGAGCCCAATAGCTTCGGCGAGTGGCAGGAGCAGCCAGAGCACCGTGAGCCGCCTTTGAAGCTTGAAGGGGCAGCCTATCACTATGATTTCCGGGAGGATGATGATGACTACTACACCCAGCCCGGGAAGCTCTTCCGCCTGATGAAGCCGGAGCAGCAGCAGGCGCTGTTTGAAAACACAGCCCGCTCAATGGGAGATGCACCCAGGATGATCAAGATCCGCCATATAGGAAACTGCTATAAGGCCGATCCAGCATATGGCGAGGGCGTGGCCAAGGCCCTTGGAATACCCATGAGCGAGGTCTCCAAGTAGACATCTCCAAGTGGACAGCGCTAATTGGATTTGATATCAATAGGAAGTGAGAGATTGAAGAGCATTAAAGGCACACAGACTGAGAAGAACCTGTTGCTCTCCTTTGCTGGAGAATCGCAGGCCAGGAACAGATACTCCTATTTTGGCTCTCAGGCCAAGAAAGAGGGCTACGAGCAGATAGCTGCTGTATTCCTGGATACAGCGGATAACGAGAAGGAGCATGCCAAGGTCTTCTTCAAGCTGCTGGAAGGAGGGGAGCTGGAGATCAATGGCGCCTTTCCGGCAGGAGTGATCGGGGATACAAAAACCAACCTCCTGCAAGCAGCTGAGGGGGAGAAGTACGAGAATACCAAGATGTATCCCGAGTTCGCGGCCGTGGCAGACAAGGAAGGCTTTCCCCACATCGCTGAGAAGTTCAGAAATATCTGCAAGGTGGAGAAGGGCCATGAGGACCGATACCGGGCTCTGCTGAAGAATGTGGAAGAGGGCAAGGTCTTCAAGAAGGATACGAGCGTGGTCTGGAGATGTCGCAATTGTGGATACATTCATGAGGGGCCTGAGGCTCCAGATGAGTGCCCGGCATGCGAGCATGAGCAGGCCTACTTCGAGCTGATTGCCAGGAACTACTGAGCTGTTGGGCTGGAAGGGTGGAGGGGCTGGCATGTCCTCCCCCCATCCATCAAACCTCTGTTAATCATTATTGTGTCATATTCTGTCACCTCGAAAGCATCGAGCCAAAGCGCTTTATACACAGAGCCAAAAGCAGGCCGGTGATCATCATGGCTGAACTTACTGGCACACCAGGAAAAATTGAGCTTAAATTTCACTCGGGCAATGGTATCGAGGAGTTCGAGCAGAAATTCGCCCTCACCAATACCGAGGCGGCTGACTTTTTGAAAGAACTTGCCGAGGAGATCGAGGCAGGCGGAGAGGTCTCTGTGAGGTATGGCAGCATTGATATCTCCATCAATCCCGAGCCCCCGATCGATGTTGAGGTGGAGTGTGAGAAGGATGGGCTTGAGATTGAGATAAAGCTCAAGGCCAGAAGAGAAGAAGAGAAAGGAGAGAAAGGAGAGAAAGGAGAGAAAGGAGAGAAGGAAGAGAAGGGGGAGGAAGAAGAGAAGGAGGAGAAGGAAGAAAAAGAAGAGAAAGGAGAGAAAGGAGAGAAAGGAGAGAAGGAAGAGAAGGGGGAGGAAGAAGAGAAGGAGGAGAAGGAAGAAAAAGAAGAGAAAGGAGAGAAGGAAGAAAAAGAAGAGAAAGAAGAATCATCTCCCGGAAGGGCCTGAGGAATGGTTCTCATTATCTCATAAAGGCTTAAAAAAAGATTAGATCTAGTTAGATCGGTTTAGATCGAGTTAAATAAACTAAAGTAGATCAAGGACCTATCTCAAACCGGTCCCACTTTAACCTCATTCATCCCGTGCTGAACGGCCTTTGCCCCCCCTTCCCGCTTTGGCCTTCATATTCATGCTCTGGTCAAACTGGTTGCCATTTGGATCCATGATCTGACCGACATTGCTTCCCATCTGGTTCACCGGGGCATTGCTCCAACCCATTTGCACCATTCCCGCCATCTGCTGGTTGACCTGGTTATAGGAGCCGGAGATGTAGGCGGTATTGCTCATAGTCTGATTGGTATCAGCGCAGCTTTGAGCATATGAAAGCAGCCCTTGCATCAGGGTATTGCCATCCCCGGTAATTGATCCGGTGTTCCAGCCGTTCTGAAATATGTTCTGTCCAATGGCGGTCTGAGAGACCTTCTGGCCGGCTGTGTTGTCGTCTCCCAAGACAGCCAGGGCATTGGCCCCGCTCTGGGTTATTGATGAGCCACAGGCCTGCTGGGCTACGCCCTGGCGGACGGCATTATTGTCCCCCACCACCACAGCTGCATTGGCCCCGCTCTGAGTGATCTGGCTGCCATATGCGCTCTGGATCACTCCCTGGCTGATATGATTATTGTTCCCCCTCACCACGGCAGCATTGGCTGCGCTCTGGCTGATCTGGCCGCCGCTGGAGGTCATGCTTATTGCCTGTTTTACTGTGTTTCCTGCAGATGCTGCTGATACCATCAATAGCAGCACCGCTATAGTTGCCACTAGCTTTTTCATCTTCTCTTACCCCACTCAAACATACTGGCTACCAATTCCAGTAGCATCTTATTCAGATGGCTGTATCATGTGGAAAGCAGCCTATCCGGATCGGGCAGAGGGCAGGAGGATATCACCCGCCACCCGATCTATGCGGCATCATATCCCCACTCTCTTTGCCGCCAAATCCCCTTCTCCTCAGGGAGATAAAGCTTTATTTTTCATATTGCCCTGATATTGGACTGATCTGAGGCAGGCTTGAGACATATGAGACCAATCTGGACGAAAATATGGTGAGATGACAAAAGGATTGCTCTGGGGCTGGCCAATCTCAGCAGAGATCCAAAAGCTGATCCGATGATTACTGCTTGAGAATCGACCCGCCTGTGACCAGCATCCCATAAAAAAACAAAAAACATAAGTACGTTCAAATGATAAGTATTATACATGAACGACATATTTTCTCCGATAGAGGCTCTGCGTTTCGGGTGGTATACCCTGAAAAAGAACATCATCTTCTTTTTGGTTCTGATGATCATTGTAGCTGTCCTATATGCCTTTTCCTCTATGATAGGGATGATCTTGATCTTCCCGCACCTCTACGATAATCTTTCACAAGCTCCAATAAGCGGCCTTACGACTATCCTTATTATAGTGGTCACAATAGCAGCCGTGGCGATAGATATCACAGTCGAAATGGGCCTGCTGAAGATCGCCCTCAGCTTTCGAGATAATATAATGCCCGAGGTAAAGGACCTGTTCAGGAGCTATCCGTTGATTCTGAACTACCTCGCCGCCTCAATAATCTACGCACTTATGTTTTTGGGTGGATTTGCATTATTAGTGGCAGGTAATTTTTTCCTGGGAAGCGGGGGAGGTGTAGGGCAGATCATATTATCATTAGGGTTGCTTTTGCTTGCCATTTACCTGGCTTTGAAATACCAGTTCTATGGTTACCTGATAGTGGACAAGAAAATGGGGCCTATTGAAGCCCTGCTGCAGAGCGGCAGACTGACTGCATGCGCCCTTAAGCCCCTTCTTATTTTCTGGCTGCTGCTTTATGGCCTGATGATCATCATACACATTGTCCTTAACGTGCTTTTTGCCCTGTCAATCGGCATTCTTGCTTTTTCCGAATCCAAGAGTCTCTTCGCGATCTTCGCAGCGGCCATAAATTTCATCTCTTTCACCATCAAACTCTTAATTATAGTGCCCATCACCAAGCTATCCACTGCATATATTTATAGGGCTTTGGAGGAGCATCACATGTCATCAGCATCAGAAGAGGTTGAGCCAGAGGTTGATGAGATGATGGACTGAGACTGGCCAAGGTCGGTGCAAAGAGCAGCGGATGCAAAGCCAGGTGCGAATGGAAATCGATGACCCAATAAGCAAATATCATAAAATAATAAAAATATGTTAGCCCTGCCCCCTGTACCTCATATCTTTGCGTACATCTCAAATGCCTCTTTAGGCTTTTTCATTGCCAGCAGGGCATGCATCCGGCTAATCAGCACAGGAGAATAGGCGGGATCGATCTCCAGGGCCTTATCATACTCCTGCTGGGCCTCTACATGCTTTCCATCAGCCTCGAGGGCCAATCCCCTGGACAAATATGCCTGCTTGAAATTGGGATCAACTTCCAAAGCCTGATCGAAGAGCGCTTTGGCATCCTCATATTTGCCCAGGGTCATTTGAGAGACCCCCATCCTGTACAGCGCCTCCTTATATTTCGGATCCAGAGACAGGGCACCATCATATTTGACTAATGATTCCTCATACATCCCCTGCAGCTGAAGTAGATTGCCCTCCCGGTACCAGTAATATTTGCTCTTATTGTCCAGCTCCGTGGCTTTAGCAGCAGCTATGGAGGCATTGGAATAGTCCTTTGCCGCCATATACGACTCTGCTGCTCCTGACCAGGCAGCCGCTCTATCGCCGTCCAGCTGCAGGGCAGCGCCATAGGACTGGATAGATCCATTGTAGTTCTTAAGGGCCCTCTCTGCATCTCCCTTATGAATCCAGGCATCTATGTATGTGGGATCCTGGGCCACCGCCTTATCGAAATAGGCGAGAGCATCAGTATAATTCTTGGTCGCATAGAGCTGTGAGCCCTTCCAGTCGAAGTATTCCGTCTCCTCAGCGGTGCAAACGCCGCCCAACAGAGTCAAACACGCCAAAATGCTAAACAGCTTCATGATTTTAACCTCCGTATTAGGTCTCTTAAATCATAATCCTTTTCATCCAGGTTTATCATTAGTTAAATGCGAACACCATAGTTAAAAAATTTTGTGGTTGTTTTGGCGGGGATGGATATGAATCCGACTGCCAGATCAGAAAAATACGGAAGAGATTATATAGAGGAATTATATAGAGGAATTATATAGAGGAATTATATAGAGGAATTATACAGAAATGATTATGCGATAGATAATTGATCTCATGCAGAAATAGGTCGCATCATGCCCTATCTGCCTCTTCGCCCTCGATGAGATTGCGCAATATCAGCTCCTTTTTGCAGGCCACAGCCACATCATTGTTCTGCAGATAGATCATCCTGGGGGTCCACTGCAATAGGACTGATGCATCGGATGAGAATACTATTCCCCCCTCGGCCAGGCCAGCGATCAGGGGCAGGTCCTTTCTGAAGGCCACCACTCTCCGAGCATCAAGTGATATGGCCAGTAATGCATAGCGGCCTTCCAGCCTCCTGAATGCATCCATGCAGGCATGAATGAATCTCTTGCCCTCCTCCAGCCCCTCTTCTATCAGATGTGCAATCACCTCTGAGTCAGTGCTGCTGGCGAAGATGTGCCCTCTGGAGATGAGCTCCTCCCTCAGCTCCCTGTGATTCTCAATTATGCCATTTTGAACGATGGCCACCCTCTTTTTGCAATCGGTGTGCGGATGAGCATTGGCCAGGCAGATATGACCATGTGTGGCCCTCCTGGTATGGGCTATGCCGATATTTCCCTCAAAGTCCTTCAGGCGGTCATCATCAAATGTACCATTCATTCTTCCTACTGATTTTGAGATGCACAACTGATCAGATACAGTGGCGATGCCCAGAGAATCATAATCTATTGACTCCAGATTCTTGAGGCCTTGAAGCAGGATGGGCTTAGCCTTCTCCTTGCCGATATAGCCGACTATCCCGACCATTCCGATCCGTCCAAAGATGATTGCACTTTATTTTTACTTATAATTTTATATATTATTGATCCCGTTGGCTGCCACTCTGGTAGACCAGACATTTTACCCCACACTATCCCGAATTCAGGACAAATGCCAATTGTCTGCAAAAGATAAATACTTGCCGCTGGACTACACACTGGACTGCTGCAGCCTGCATGGCTCATATACTGGCCGGTGCCACCTTGAGATGCTCATCCGATCTATTCAGACCATCACCTGCTCCCTGAGGATATAACGGATGAGATCCTCTGAGAGCTTTGTCTCCCTCTGCAGCTTTTTCACAGTCTCCTCAATGCTGTTTCCCTCGGACATCAAAGTGGAGATACGATTCACCACCCGTTCCCCGATGGCATAATACTCATCAATATCCTTGCGGTGGCCCCAAACATCTCCCTTCAAGAGCTGAACCCCCTGAATCTCCAGGAACTGCTGAGCAGCCCTGGACAGGGTCTCATGGTAGGATGGTGGAATCTGTACTGCTCGCAGGCGGGGGCATGACTGCACCAGGTTCATAACATCCATATTGGAGGCCCTGAAGGCCAGATGAACCAGTTGCTCATTTCTGTTCAGGTCGGTGATCTCTTTTTTTGAACTAACAACCCTCAGCTTCATGGTACTCATCAATGCTCTTAAAATATTTATAGATAATGGTAATCATAGTACTCCTTAATTAGATATACTGAAATCCGAACTTGAATTTAGAAAATATTTCTTTACCGGATCATAACACCGTAAATATGATCGAATAATTGTTAAATAATTTAATATGTTTTTTCGATAAGAAAATTTTTATATTTTTTAGGCTAGCAATTGCCCGGCAAGCGCCAATTAGCCAATCCATTCAGATTGAGGCGGTCTGGGTTTGAGCCTCTGAGCCTCAGAGGTGCTCAGAACGAAAAGAGGCAATGGCTGCAGAGCAGTTCCTGAGCAGATCTCCCGCCAGCTCCTGGCTGGGCCAGGACCCCAGTCCACAATCCGGGCCGGTGGCAATCAGCCTCTCCCCGAACATGGAGTAAGCCTGATCCAGCCTGCCCTTCATAACCTGAGGCGATTCCATCTTGAGGATCTCGCTTTCCAGGCGGGGCAGATCCTCCCAGAGATTGGTCTCATATATATCATTAAGCTGGGCGGAAAGGGCGAGGATGTCAGTGCGGGCGATTCCCGCCCTCAGATAGGTCCCTGTATCCTCCAGTAGATCTCTATCGATCAGCCTCAGATAATCCGGATGAGCAGCGGACTCGACGCCCAGGATGTTGATCCCCGATACACAAGCGCAAAGGCCGGCATAGAGGGGAGAGTGCAGATGCACCTCGCAGTCCATTTCCCGGCAGGGACGGCTGGCGATCTCTAAAGCCTCCTGGATCTCCTCTTCAGTGAAGATTATGCTGGAGTTCAAACCGAGGCTCGGCTCATCCAGGGAGGCGAGGGCCATCTTTCCTCCCTCCTTCGCCCCTTCCAGAAACCTGGAGACGCTCTCGGCCAGAGTGTAGAGGATATCGTTGTAGGCGGTGGCTCCAAAGGCGGATATGTAGAGCTCAATCGGCCCGGTGACGCAGACCCTCACCTTCTGGCCGGCAGGGACAGCCTCCATCTCCAGGATCCTCGCCTCATCCCTCTTGATCAAGAAGGGGCTCTCAGTAATATCCGGATCCTGGATGGGATCCATGAACATGCGAATCATATTCCGCAGTTGAGGGTAGGTGGGAATCTCCACTCCGGCACGGATCTTCTCCGTCAGAACCTGGCCTGCCACCTGCAGATACTGCTCGCGGGAGAGGCCATCCAGCCGGACCCCTCTGGGCAGAGGATAGCTTCCGATATCATCGAATATTATTCCCTTTATCCTGTCATTCCCTCTGCCTTTCTGCATCCCTCATCCTCCCCTTTGTCGATCCCTTATCCATCCCTTTTATCCACTCCCCTTTGTCGATCCCTTTATCCATCCCTTTTATCCACTCCCCTTTGCTGATCTCTTTATCCCTCCCCTTTTCCCCTCTCCTCTCCGCTCGATCAGAAAAATTCCATTAAATATTCTTTGAGAGAGGCATAACCCCCGGCCATCCTCAGGTAGTTCTCTTCCTTCTCATCCAGACTGGCCATAGCGGGAGGCAGCGGGGGATTGATCCCTGTAAGGCGCACGATCTCATCCGGGAACTTGGCAGGATCTGCTGTCTCCAGGGAGACCGCCGGATTCCAGTCCCCGAACTCTCTCAGATATCTCTGAAGACCGGCCCATCCCACCGCCCCGTGAGGCTCCAGGAGGACCATATACCGGGTGTAGGCATCTTTTATTGTCTGGCGGGTCTCTTCATCGCTGATGGATACAGCATAGATCTCCTCGCGCATGGCAGAGAGTTCCGGCTGCCTGATCACCTGCCCGCTCTCATCCATCTGGCCACCATAAAGAGCGAACAGCCGGGCCAGGTTGCTGGGATGGCCGACGTTCATGGCATTGGAGATGCAGTTCTTGCTCGGCTGGATGGGCTCATATCTGCCCGTCTGCATAAAGAGGGGAAACTCATCATTCTCATTGGTGGCTGCCACGAACTTCTTCACCGGAAGGCCCATCTTCAAGGCGATCAGCCCACCCATCAGGTCACCGAAGTTGCCGCTGGGAACGGAGAATACCACCTTCTCCCCACCTGGTGCCACCCGGGAATGGGCATAGAAGTAGTAGACCGCCTGGGGCAGGAGCCGGCCAATATTTATGGAGTTGGCAGAGGAGAGCGCCAGCCCGGCAAGATCCGGATCGGCAAATGCCTGCTTGACCTGGGCCTGACAGTCATCGAACTTTCCAGCCACTGCCAGGGGATAGATGTTCTTGCCCAAAGTTGTCATCTGCCGGCGCTGCCTCTCTGTGACCTCTTTTTCCGGGAAGAGCACTATCACCCTGATATTCTCCAGACCGTAGAATGCATGTGCTACTGCAGAGCCGGTATCTCCGGAGGTGGCAGTCAAGATGATTATGCTCTTGCCCTCCTCTTTGAGGAAGTACTGCATCAGTCTTGCCATCAGGCGGGCGGCAAAGTCCTTGAATGAGCAGGTGGGGCCACGATCCAGCCGGAGAAGATACTTGCCGTCATAGACCCTCTCCAGGGGGACATCAAAGCTGTAGGCATCCTTCAGCATATCCAGAAGGGCCTGTTCAGCAACCAGCTCTCCGATATAGGGTTTGATGACCTGGTAGGCGATCTGATGATAGCTCATCTGGGGGAAGCCCTGGATGATCTCCTGGGAGAGGATGGGGAGGCTCTCTGGCATGTAGAGCCCCTTATCCGGAGCCTGGCCGGCCAGAAGGGCCCCTTTGAAGTCCACCCTTTCCTGGTGGCCATTGGTGCTGAAGAACTTGATCAAGGCATCAGGCTCCCGATCTTTCGCAATAGTCCACTAAAGCCAGAAGGATATCGGTGTCCTTGAGCATTCCCATCAGCTTGCGGCTGGCCCTGACCACAGGCATCTGATCGATCCGGTTCTTGCGCATCACAGCAGCGCAATCGCTCACCTTATCCGTCTTGAAGGCCGTCTTTGGAGGGACCATCGCCTCGCTGACGGGGATATCGCGCAGTTTTATTCTGGAGACGGTGTAATACTTATTGATGGTCTGCATCACCCGGTCCCACATCCAGGCGTCCTCCCCCCCGTCTGCGGACATATCCGTCTTCTCCACAGACTCCTCGATTACACTGGCCTTGATCAGGTCCCGGTCAGAGATGATGCCCACCAGCTTCAGATCGGTATCAATAACCGGACAGGCCTCGACAGCGGCAAACTCCATAATCGATCCTGCCACTGGAAGGGGCATCTCGCTCCAGAGGACGACTGTCTCCTTCTGCAGGTAGGGCTCTATGCTCTCTGTTATCTCCATGTCCTCAGCCACCTGGATGATGTCTGCTACAGTGACCATTCCCACCAGTTTTTTGTCCTCCACCACCGGCAGCCTCCTTATCTTGTGCTGGACCAGAAGCCTTGCGGCCTGAACAACGCTCTTATCCGGGCTTATCACCACTGGATCGCGGGTCATGAGCAGAGCAGTCTGGTCCTCCTCCCGGTTGCGGAGCAGATCGGAGCGGGTGATAATTCCCACCACCTCGCCCTTCTTCACCACCGGCAGGCCTGATACCTTCCTATCCTGCAGGGTCTTCAGGACGTCATCCCTGTTTCCAGGGATCTGGGCATAGGCCACATCCCGGACCATCACATCCCTGACGAGAATGCTCAAGACTCCTCCCTCGGAACGGTCAGGACGGGGATCTTGGAGTTGCGTACCACCTTCTCAGCCACGCTCCCCAGGAGGAACTTATCCAGGCCTGTGCGGCCCACGGCACCGACGACGATCATATTCATACCGCCCTTCTTGGCATAGCGTATGATCTCATCGCTGGGATTGCCCTCTACCACCTCGCCCTTGAAGTCCACTCCTTTCTTCTCCGCAATCTCCTGCACCTGATTTATTGCCTCTTTTCCCTCTTTTAGCAGGAGCTCTTTGATGCTGAACAGCAGCATATCATCGGGAAGATGAGCCGTTCTCTGTGTATCTGCTACATAGATGGCGTAGACCCTTCCGCCAGAGATCTTGGCCAGCTCCACTGCCACTCTTGCTGCTCTTAATCCATGCTCCGATCCATCTGTTGCCGCTAGAATCTTCTCGAACATGATCCACCTCAGAACTAAATCTAGAATATTGCTAATATATCAGTCGGCTCGGCTCTTCGCACAATGCTATGGAGAGGATGGAGCGATCCCCAGAGGTTGTCCGAGTCTCTGTTGATAACCATCACCCTAGCCTCTTTTCCCTCCTGGATGGACCCGAGCTTCTGATCAAGTCCCATTATTTCAGCGCCATTTAGAGTGCACATCTTAAATACCTGTCTGTCATCATGTAGCAAAGCCCTGCTTATCAGATGCATCTCCGCGAACATATTCGGAGAGTTGAGCATCACATTGTCCGTCCCAACCCCCAGAACTATCCCCAGCTCCATCATCTTTTTTACATTGGGAACGCCAGATCCGGTGATGAGGTTGGATCGGGGGCAGATCACCAGGGGAATGCCTGCCCGGGCCACAGATTTGAGATCAGACTCCTCTGCTCTGCTCATATGCACCAGATGATCAGGCAGCAGGGAGAGAGCATCTTGTATATCGTCTCTTGATGCCTCGCCTGCATGGATGGCCACCGCCTTTCCCGCCCGCCGGGCCTCTCCGACCATCCTCTGGACTGCTCCGGGGTCATGATCCCTGGTGCTGCTCATCCCCAGGCCATAGCAGCCATCCGGGGTCACTGTATCTCCCGGCAGGGGCCGGCCAAAGATGCGCATCAGAAGGGGTATGCCCCTTCTTGCCTCCTCGAGCATCCTGATTCCCTCCTCTCCCCCCTCGCGGAAGTCGGCAAAGGCACAGGTGCCCGAGGCCATCATCTGGAGCAGGCTTCTTCTCATGCCCTCGATGAGATGATCGCGTGGCGTGCTTCCCAGCAGATGCATCTTCAGCCCTCCTGGACCGACGAGCTGCGAAAGGGGCTGAAAGGGGGGATCCTTGAAGGCCGAGTCGCCCAGATGAAGGTGGGAGTTGACGAAACGGGGACAGATTATCCCCTCAAAATCGGCGTCTACCCGCCCGGTGTCCACCTCTTTAATCATTCCGTCCCGGATGCTGATGTAGCCCTCCAGGAGCTGGAGATCATCGCCATAGATTATGGTCCCCTGGAGAAGGAGTTCATCCCGTCCGGGCCAGGCTCCATCAGGCATATCTCCATCGGGCTTATCTCCGCCAGGCCTGACCTCACCAGACATATCTCTGCCCGGCCCATCTCCACCTGGCCTGCCTCCGGCGGACCTGGGTGATCTGGGTATTATGACCCTTGACATGGCTATGGGTATATGAAGAGGCAATCTATTTAGCTTCTCTTGATAGCCTCTGGTGAGCGAATGGGTAGATCGGAATAAGGGTGTGGAGAGTATAACGGTGGCGAGTATAACGGTAGCGAGTATAACGATGGCGAGTATAACGGCGAAGAGTATAACGGTGGCGAGTATAACGGCGGAGAGTATAGCGGCGGAGATCATTTGAGGCGGCCCTTTGTATTCATAAATAGCGCCATGAGCGCTGATGGAAAGATCAGCTCGATAGATCGCAAACAGATAAGGATCTCAGGAAGAGATGACCTGACGAGGGTGGACGAGCTGCGGGCTTCAAGCGATGCCATCATGGTGGGAGTGGGAACAGTCCTGGCGGACGATCCCGGGTTGAGGATCAAGTCCAGGCCCCTGCAGGAGAGGAGAAAGGATATGGGGCTGGATGAGGAGCCACTGCGAATTGTGGCGGATAGCAATGCCCGCACCCCGGCCAATGCAAAGGTCCTCGGAGCGAGGTGCTTGATCGCAGTCTCTCGTTCTGCCCCTGAGGAGAGGAGAGCGGGGCTTAGATCCCGCTGTGAGATGATCGAGTGCGGCGCTGAGATAGTGGACCTCTCAGAGCTCATGGGAGTGCTGTATGATCGGGGTATAAACCGTCTTATGGTGGAGGGGGGGGCTCGACTCAACTGGTCACTTATAGAGCTGGGCCTGGTCGATGAGATCTACGTTTTTCTTGGAGGCTTGATCATCGGGGGGGAGAGGGCACCCAGCCTGGTGGATGGCTCTGGATTTCGCAGCTCTTTTCCCAGGATCAGCCTCCTGTCTGCTCAGAGGATGGATGAGGGCATTCTCCTCCAGTGGAGCTTCGATCGCAATAGAAAAGTTCAACAATGAGAACATCCTACATCCGTACGTAGGAGATGAATCTGATATGGCTGACTGTGATCTATGCACCCGCGCTCGACCCACACTCTATCCCATAAAGGCCCCAGTGCACAACCTGACCTATCCTGAAGGAGCTTACAAAGGGGTATGCGATATCTGTCTGGAGCATCTGGAGAAGGGATGGCAGGAGCGTTTCGGGACCAAGCCGGAGAACAAGAAGTAGATCTGTTATATCCAAGGTCCTGATAATATAAATTTATTTTTAGCATAATTATCTGGAGATTCTGTTAGCCCTGGCTATACCGGATGATGATGGCTATGAGAATGCAAAAAGAGGAGAAGATAGTGGTGATACTGCTATTCATGGCGCTCGGCTCCTTGGCCGCTGCCTTCTGGGCCTTCAGCCCGGAAGAGGGCAACGCCCCTGGGGGGTCAGCCTCTCTGGATGGCTCCCGATCTTCTCTGATCACCCTGGAAGGGCGGATCATCAGCGCGGAGAATACCAGGACTGGCGGCAATCTGATCCTGAAGCTGGACTCGACGGCAATGCCGGTATTCATTCCCGCCAGCGCCGGGGCAAAGGAGCTATCTGCCCGGCTTCGGACAGGTGGGCGGGTAAGGGTCACAGGAACAATTACCAGCTACCAGGGTGAGGATGAGCTCAAGGTCTCCCGCAAGGCAGATATCTTGCTTTTGGAAGGATGACCTCACTGGGAGACGATCAACGGGGCGGTCAATAAAGACATATCGATGAGATGATCAATGAGACATATCGATGAGATGGTTGATCTGATATTTCACAGGGAGGAGAGGATTTGAAGGCGCTCGTCCTGGGAGGGACGGGGAGGATCGGCTCGGCGGTGGCCTGGGATCTGGCCAGGTACGGCGGTGTCGATGAGGTAGGAATCGTAGGTAGGAGCCGCAGTTCACTGCAAAAGGCCCTTGAGTGGATAGGAGGCGAGAGGGTTGTAGCTCACTCTATCGATATCTCTGACTCCAGAGAATCCAGAAGGCTGATGCAGAAATATGATATAGGAATCATCGCCCTTCCGGAGAGAAAGAGCAGCTATAAGGCAGTGGAGACGGCAATAGGCGCCGGCCTGGACGCTGTGGACATACTGGAGGAGTATCACCGCCGGCCCGACCCCTATGAGAAGGAGGGTATGGCGGCACCAGCGGGCATGAGCCTGGACGAGTACGGAGAGTCACTGCATAAGAAGGCTATTGAATGCGGTGTCACCCTCCTGGATGGCATGGGCTTTGCCCCTGGCCTCTCCAATGTCACCCTGGGCGAGGGCATCAGAAGGGTGGGGGCAAAGAGAGCAGTGGCGCGGGTGGGAGGGATTCCCAGCCGGGAGGCGGCCGCTCGCCACCCTCTGCAGTATATGATCACCTGGTCATTCGATCATGTCCTGCGCGAGTATATGGTTGGGGTCAGGGTGCTGGAGGATGGCCGGGTCTCAGAGGTGGAGGCGACCTCAGGCCGGGAGAGCTTCCGGTTCAAGGAATGCGGCATCGATGAGGAGCTGGAGTGTGCCATCACCCCAGGGATGCCCAGCTTCCTGTACACCCACAGCCATCTGGAGAGCTTCTCTGAGAAGACCATTCGCTGGCCGGGCCACTGGCAGGCTATCGATACCCTGAAAGAGTGCGGCCTTTTGGATATAGCCCCCATAAGCTATGCCGGCCAGGACATCTCGCCGCGGGATTTTTTCTTAAGGCTCATAGAGCCGAGGCTCAAGCCACTGCCCGGCGATGAGGATGTCTGTGTGATGTGGAACAGCGCCCAGGGCAGTGAAGAACAGGCGGACTGCTTCATGTGGGCGGAAGCAGACAGCAAGAACGGGATAACTGCCATGGCCAGGGTGACAGGCTCCGCTGCTGCCATTGCAGCGAGGTTTCTGGCCCAGGGAAGGATCGGGGAGAAGGGCATTGTGGCACCGGAGGAGGCCTTCTGTGGCGAGCTTTATGGTGAGCTCTATGGCGACCTCTTACAGGAGCTGAAGAGAAGGGGCATCAACATAGTAGAAGTGATAAAGCCAGTCGAGTCGAAAGCCTCGCTTGATGCATAATCACCGGGCGGTATACCTTGATCATAACCCTTCTTTCCGACTTTGGCTCCTTTTATCCTGCCCAGATGAAGGGGGTGATTTTATCCCGGCTGCAGGGCGGATCAGGAAACGAGGCCAGCAAGATCACCTTCGTGGATATCGCCCACGACATCCCTGCCCAGAATGTGAGGGCAGGGGCTTTTGCCCTCCTCTCCACAGCCAGGTTCTTTCCTTCGGGCAGCATTCACATTGCAGTGGTCGACCCTGGGGTGGGGACGGCCAGGCGGGGGCTGGTGTTGGAGAGCGGAGGGCAGATATTCATAGGGCCTGATAACGGCCTTCTCCTGCCCGCTGCCCGCTCCCTGGGAAGGCCGGCAGCCTATGAGATCACCCCTCATCCGGGGGCTTCCTGCACCTTTCACGGGCGGGACGTCTTCGCCCCTGCCGCCGCCCTCATCGCCTCCGGGCAACAGCCGGAGAGCCTCGGCCCCAGGGTGAGGCCGAAGGATCTGGATTTTGGCGAGGCGAAGAGGACTGCCCGCGGCCTTGAGGCTGCAGTGATCTATATCGACCGCTTCGGCAACCTCATCTTAAACCTGCAGAAGCTTCCCGGCGGGGATGTGATGCTGATGGGTATCAGGCTGAAGAGGGTGAGGACCTATGCCGAGGGACGGAGGATCGAACCGCTTATAACCCTGGGGAGTCATGGCTTTGCAGAAATTGCGATCAACCAGGGGAATGCCTCAGAGGCGTTTCGCCTGAAGGTCGGCGATCGCATCGAGCTGGAGGAGATTTAAGTGTTCGGAATTGAGTTCGTCCCTGATGAACCGGTACTGAAGATCGGCCATATGGCGAAACTGGCAGAAGATGCCGGATTTAAAAATATCTGGATCACAGATCACTACAATAATAGAGATGTCTGGACTACCCTTGCCGTGCTCTCTTTATTGACCAACAGGATTCAATTGGGAACCGGCGTCACTAACCCCTACACCAGGAATGCTGCCATCACCGCCTCCAGCATCGCCTCCATAAATGAGCTCTCCGGCGGGAGGGCTATCCTGGGCATAGGTCCGGGGGATAAGGCCACATTCGATAAGATGGGGATAGAATGGGACAAGCCCCTATCGAGGGTGAGGGACTCAGTGCTGGCGATCAGGGCCTTTCTGGCCAGAGAGCAGGTCAACCAGGCGGGGTTCAGGGGGGCACAGATCTCCTTTACCACCCCCAAGATACCGATCTATATCGGTGCTCAGGGGCCAAAGATGCTGGAGCTGGCAGGGGCGATCAGCGATGGTGTCCTGATCAATGCCTCCCATCCCGATGACTTCAAGTTCGCCCTGCCCATGATCCGCCAGGGGGCAGAGAGGGCTGGCCGGAGCCCGGAGGATGTCCAGGTATGTGCTTATGCCAGCTTCAGCGCAGACAAGGATCAGGCCAGAGCAGTGGGTGCCTCAAAGATCGTTGTGGCCTTCATCGTCGCTGGCTCGCCGGAGAACGTACTGGAGAGGCATGGAATTGGCATGGACGAGGCGCGGGCTATATCAGATGCCATCTCCCGCTTCGACTTCAAGGCGGCCATGGATGCTGTGACTCCGGGGATGACTGAGGCCTTCTCCATATCCGGATCGCCGGCGGACTGCAGGGCGCGGGTGGATGAGCTGCTGAATACGGGAGTCACCCAGATTGTGGTCGGCTCGCCCATAGGCCCCAATAAGGAGAGCGCCATAAAGCTAATAGGAAAGCAGGTCATAGGCAGATGAGCTCAATAGCAATAAGCTCAATTGGCTAATAGGCTCAATAGCTATAGGCTCAATAGCTATAGGCTCAATAGCTATAGGCTCAATAGCTATAGGCTCAATAGCTATAGGCTCAATGGGCTAATACTCTCAAAGGAATTTCACTTATGCGCGGACTGTACATCGGGCGCTTTCAGCCCTATCATCTCGGCCATCAGGCTGTCTTAGAGGAGATCTCCCGGGAGGTTGATGAGATTGTGATAGTGATCGGAAGCGCCCAGGAGAGCCATGATCCTGAGGATCCCTTCACCAGCGGGGAGAGGATGGAGATGATCTATGCCGCCCTGGGGAAGGGAGAGCTGCGCAAGAAATGCATCGTCACCACACTGCAGGATATCAACCGCAATTCGTTATGGGTCTCTCACCTTCAGTCCATGGTGCCCTGCTTCGACCTGGTCTACTCCAACAATCCCCTGGTCATCCGGCTCTTCGTTGAGGCCGGGGTCGAGGTGAAAAAGCCCCCCCTGTATCAGAGAGATGTGTACTCAGGATCGGCCATTCGCGCTCTCATGCGGGAGGGAGGGGATTGGGAGAGGCTGGTGCCTCCTTCAGTGGCGGAGTTCATCCGGGAAATCGGCGGGGTGGAGCGGCTCTGTCAGGTCTCAAGGAGCGACAGCGCCTATTCCCAGGATGGGGCGATGTATAACTCCAGTATGATCTAGCGGCAATGGGATTCGGTGAGGGGGAGAATGTTGGTCAGGATAAGCTCCTCCGCCCTCCGGGCCTCAAAAAAAAAACATGGTTCATCAGTCTGCCACATCTCTCTATGCCCGCAGATCTAACGCATCCAGAGGATATGGGCATCCTCCTGGGGGATAAAAGCATCCGGGTGATAGGGCACAATGCGAGGGGTATAGTCCTCTGCCTTTCTCTCTCCCGGCACATCGGCGGAGTAGATGAACCCATTTACCGAGCCTGCGAGCAGCTCCCCTTGCTCCATTAAGATTCTCGCCGAGCTGTGCTCCTCTTCCCGGCCCGAGCGGGGCAGGGCATCGGCATAAAGCTCCACCTGGACATCCTCCGGGCTGACATCACCCAGGTAGACCTCCACCTGGAAGTGCCACCTCGCCTCCTCACGGCTTACCTTCAAGCGGCCAAAATGAATGCCGCTCCAGCTCTGGGAGATCCTCTCCTGCCAGCTCACAAGCTGCTGGGCGAGCTTTGCTCCATCTGCAGCCCTTCGCCTGTAGGCCTCCTGAGCTGGATGGTAGATCTTCTCCACATACTCTTTCATCATTCTCATGCTGCTGTAGCGTGGTGTGAGCTGAGCCATGCTGGCCTTGATCTTCGCCACCCAGGAAGATGGTATCCCCTGGTCGTTCCGCTGGTAGAAGAGAGGTATCACCTCCTCCTCCAGCAGGCGGTACAGGTTCCGGGCATCCTCATCATCCCTCTCTGCGCTGGATCCTGCCCCCGGCTCACTCTCACTCTCGCTCTCTCTCCCGTCCCCAATCAGCCAACCGACCTCAGGGCTGTAGGCCTCATCCCACCATCCATCAAGGGTGGATATATTCAGGCCGCCATTGGCCAGCACCTTCATGCCGCTCGTCCCACAGGCTTCATTGGGCCGCAGCGGGGTGTTGATCCATAAATCCACCCCCGCCTGCAGGTGCTGGGCTAAATCGATATCATAGTCCTCCAGGAAGATCACTCTATCCGATACATCCCTCCGTGAGGCGAACCGGGCCATCTGCTTGACCATCTCCTTTCCGGCAAGATCAGCAGGATGGGCCTTGGCCGCCATCAAGAGCTGAACTGGCCTATCCCTATTGGTCAGGATTCTCACCAGCCTCTCCTCGTCCCTGAGGAGAAGATTGGTGCGCTTGTAGGCAGTGGCCCTTCTGGCAAATCCCATGGTGAAGGTATTGGGGTCCAGCACGTGCCTGGCCGCCTCGATCTCCTCTGGAGAGGCCCCGTGCTCCCCCATCTGCCGGGCATGGCGCCTGCGGGCATATTCGACCAGATCCTTGCGGGCAACAGCCCGAAACCCCCAGATATCCTGATCGCTCTGCTCGGAGATCCTCCCGGCATCATAATCAATCCAGTCAGGATCGCAGCCTCCATCACAGCTCTGCGACCACAGGCTCTGGGCAGCTGGGGAATCCCAGGTCGGTATATGGACTCCATTGGTCACATAATTGACGGGCACCTCAATCGCCGGCCAGTTGGGATACCGGGGCTGAAAGATCCCCTTGCTCACCCGCCCATGAAGCCGGCTCACTCCATTGATAAAACAGCTCCCGCTCAGGGCGAGAAAGGCGATATTAAAGAGGCTGGTATCATCAGCATCATCTCCTGCCGTTCTCGCTCCCATGGAGGCCAGAGCATTGTGGGATAGGCGGCTGGAATCTGTATAATGCTCTGCATACTTTCTCAAGAGGGACCTCTCGAATCGATCGAATCCTGCCTCCACAGGGGTATGGGTGGTGAAGACATTTCCCGCCCGCGTGGCCCAGAGAGCGACCGGAAATGAGCAGCCCACCTCCTCCATAAAGCTGTAGGCCCTGGCCAGGACCACAAAGGCCGCATGACCCTCGTTCATATGGCAGACATCGGGCTTTATCCCCATCTTCTTCAGTGCCAGCCAGCCGCCCATCCCGAGGATTATCTCCTGGATCAGGCGCAGCTCCTGCCCGGGGGCATAAAGGCTGGCAGTGATCGCCCGGTCCCAGGGGCTGTTTAAGGGGTCGTTGGAGTCCAGGAGATAAAGGCTCACCCTGCCCACCTGAGCCCTCCAGACCCTCAAATAAAGATGCCTTCCGGGAAGGTTGATCCTGATTTTGAGCCTGCCTCCCTCCTTATCCCAGGCCGGCTCAATGGGAAGGCTGTCCGGGTCATTGTAGGGGAAGGCCTCGATCTGAGAGCCATCCCTGTCCAGAACCTGACGGAAGTAGCCCTGCTGATAGAGAAGGCCCACCCCCACCAGGGGAACGCCCAGGTCGCTGGCCGTCTTCAGGTGATCTCCAGCCAGAATTCCCAGGCCGCCGGAGTAGATGGGAAGGGCCTCAGAGAGGCCGAACTCCATGCTGAAGTAGGCGATCTGGCCCAGGTCAGAGTGCTTCTCGCACCAGCTGGGCTGGGCCAGGAACTGGGCGTTTTTCTCCTGCCATTCCCTTATCTCCTTTCCCAGCACCTCATCCCTCGCCAGCTCCTTTAAACGGCTCTTGGAGATGTTTTGCAGGATCAGATAGGGGTTTTTCGTCTTCTCCCAGGCCTCTGGGTCCAGCAGTTCCCATACCCTGTCTGTTGTCTGCCGCACAGTCCAGCGCAGGTCCAGTGCTAGGTCCACCAATCCCTCCAGCCCGGGAGGCAAATCCAGCTCACTTCGGTGGTTTATCATTCAATCATTTCCCTGTTGGCTTAAGAGCCCGGCGGGGCTTGAGAGGGCCTGCCCGCTTGGGGGCATTGACAGCTCTGCTGATCGACATCTTCTGATCTGATCGATATCTTCTGATCTGATCGATATCTTCTGATCTGATCGACATCTTTGAATTTCTGGTCTGATCGGGACCTTCGGCCTCTTGATCTCTCCTGATGCCCCAGCCATGCTCCCTGCATGGGCCTCGATGGGCTTGAGGAGGGAGTCAGGCAGACTTCTATCATGGATGATATCCGATATCGTCGGCTCTTCATCCTGGAGGGCCTGGAAGGCCTCCTGAAGAGCCAGCCTCTTATCCGGAGCGGGTTGCTTGGCATAGCTCCTCCTCAATGCCATCCTCAGCTCTTCTTCTCCTTTCCTCGTTCTTCGACCTCTCAACAGCGATCAATTATCATTTAGCTCTTCTGTGATTTCAAGCCTTGGGTTGACCCTTACATTCATACTCTGAATTGGCCCCAGCAATCGGGATTGGGAAATGAGAAATATTTATTAAACATGTGCATCATCGGATGTGCATCATTAAATGATAGACTAAAGGATAAGAGAGATGACCAGAGCCCGGTCCCGCCAGGAAAAAAAGAGAGACCAGATCGATGATCTGGCCATAGCTCTCATATCCCTGATACTGCAGGCGGGCGTCCTGGTCGTATTGAGCATCTATCTTCCTGGGCTTGCTGTTCTGAGCCTGGAAGGGGCAGCGCTCTTCGTCCTGGTGCTCGGACTGGCAAACAGCTTTCTCATTTTTCCCCTGATCAGCCTCTCCATTCGCCTCCATCCTCTGCTCTTTCCCCTTATGCTGTTCAGTATGAACGGCATACTGGTGCTGCTTGTGGGATCCATCTTTCCTGATGTCTCCATATCTTCCATCTGGACGGCAATTCTGGTCTCATTTGTGATCTCCACCACGGGAATGGTCGTCGGCGGAGCCTTTGCCGTGGATGACTCCCATAGCTATCAGCGCTTTGTGATCAGACCGTTGATGGAGAGGTATGGCAGCGGGAAGAGGATCGAGGTGCCGGGAGTGGTATTCTTGGAGATAGACGGCCTCTCTGAAGAAATGCTGCATAAGGCTGTCTTTGAAGGCTATATGCCCACGGTGAAGAGATGGCTTGAGTGCGGCAGCCACAGACTCGCCGGCTGGGATACGGATCTATCCTGCCAGACAGGCGGATCCCAGCCGGGAATACTCCATGGCAACAACTTCAACATCCCTGGATTTCGCTGGTTTGAAAAAAGCTCGCAGAAGCTCTACTCCTCCGACCGGCCCGGCAATGTCTCAGAGATCGAGGATAGGGTCTCAGATCGCAGGGGACTGCTGGCCGACAATGGTAGCAGCAGGACGAACATGTATTCAGGGGATGCGCCTGAAAGCCTGCTGACAGTCAGCACCATCGGGGCGGGAAAGAAGCGCATTACTCTGGAGTACTTCCTCTTCTTTGCCAACCCCTTTATGTTGGCCAGGACAGCGGGGATATTCGTATCCCATCTGGTGGAGGAGATGATCGAGGGCTCTCTTCAATGGGCCAGAAGAGAGAGGCCCCGCATCAACCGCTTTGGATATTATCCATTCATCCGTGCCCTTGCCACAGCCGTCCTGCGGGAGATGGCCATCTTCGCTTTGGCCGGAGATATGATCCGCTCCCTCCCGGTCATGTATGCAACCTTCGTCGGCTATGATGAGGTCGCCCACCACTCTGGTGTAGCCCGCAAGGATGCCCTGCGCGTCCTAAGAGGCCTGGATAAGATGTTCGGGTGGCTGGAGGAGCTGGCAGAGGCTACAGACCGGCCATATAGATTCGTTGTGCTCTCCGATCACGGCCAGAGCAATGGCGCCACCTTTCGCCAAAGGACTGGAAAAACCCTGGAAGAGGTGGTAGAGGAGCTGGTAGAGCTGGAGACCTTCTCACCACCCTCAGAGGATGAGACCTGGCTGAGGGTCAATTCCCTGTTAACTGACATCTCCCGCCAGGATAGCCGCAGCGGACGGCTGATGGGCAGGGCGGTAAGAGGAAGGATGAAGGAAGGGGGGGTGGTCCTGGGGCCAAAGGTGAAGGATCTGGGGGAGGAAGATAGAGATGATAAGAGCAGGAGAACGAGAAGGGGCACCGACAGATCCATCGAAGAGTCCATCGAAGAAGCCATCGAAGAGTCCATCGAAGAAGCCATCGAAGAGTCCATCGAAGAATCCATCGAAGAATCCACCGAAAAAACCATCAACAGATCTATCGATAAACCCATTGACAAAGCCATCGTCCTGGCATCGGGAAATCTGGGGCTGATCTATTTCACTGCCTCAAAGGAGCGCCTGAGCTTGGAGGAGATCAACCGCCGGTATCCCCATCTGATCTCAGGCCTTTTGAGATATCCTGAGATCGGCTTTCTCATGGTTCGTTCCGCCGCCCAGGGGCCTTTAGTCATCGGGGCAAAAGGCATCTACCACCTCTGGGAGGGGCGGGCGCAGGGAGAAGATCCTCTGGAGAGCTATGGAAGGCTGGCTCCAGGACAGTTGATCTACGAGGACAGCTTCGATAACTGTCCAGATATCCTGGTCAACAGCTTCTACAGCCAGGAGACGGATGAGGTGGCGGCCTTCGAGGAGCTGGTGGGATCTCATGGAGGATTAGGCGGCAGCCAGACCAAAGGGATTCTCATCTATCCTGCAGACCTGCCCCTGAGCCTGGAGCCCATTGTGGGGGCCAGCTCTCTGCATAGAGCAATAAAACAATGGGTACCGGCGGAATAACCGATGCCGGAGCGGGCCTTCGAAGACCCAAATCTGTATTCTTGACTCCTGGCTATTCTCTATTTTCTATTTTCTATTCTCTATTCTATGGGTGAGCCTGGGGATTCCATCTCTCTTCTCTCTCTCCCTCTGTCCCTTTGGGGTGAATTCGAGACGCTTTCCCTTACATGAAGGCTGGGAAGGACAAATGGGGTATAAACCAGGCCCAGGGGGTTGTATTCTCCGAGCAGCTTCAGCCTGGCCATTCTTATAGCATCTCCTATGCTGCACTTCTCTTTGAGGAAATAGCTCAGGCAGGCCTCGGCGAAGCTGCATGCCAGGGGCTCAAAGATGGTCGTCTCCGTTCCAACCACCCCCGCGCTGCCCGCGCTGACGAAGTCGGCAACCAGGTTGATGACCTTTTCCGGATCCAGGGCGGTGGTATGGCAGCCATTGATGAAGACCAGGGGCTGAGGCCCGTCCCAGTTGATCTCATAAGCACGCAGATTCGAGCCATCTATAAAGTCGCTGCCCGTCCCGTCTCCCACCTGCAGGTATGGAAGGTTGTTGGCTGTGATTCCGCCATGGCAGTAGAAATAGATCAGATGTGTTCTTCCCTTCTCTTTCTGAAGATTATGGATGATCTCCATGCGTTTCTCTGAATAATTCCAGACTGCATCTCTCCTAATCTCTCTCAGAGCCCTCATATGATCATCGAGGCGGTCGAGGTTTGTTGCTGCACCCACCACCATCCGCGGACCTTCATTCATAGGGATTTCTGCGGGCACATCCATTCCATCGGCCAGGGATGGGGGAAACCCCAGGCTATGCCTGTAGCCCCAAAATCCGCTTGGACAGATATAGCCATCTGGATTGCCATTGGCATCTCTCCTGGAGTGGGGGCACTGGCCGGTAAAGCAGGCTGCCTGATGCAGAGGCATGCTGCTTTGGAGTGCAGCTAGAAAAGCCTCACAGATCTTATAGCCATCCGCCTGAGTATCAAGAGGATAATCGTAGAATAAAGAGGCAGGAAGGATCTGGGTGGGCGAGTCTCTGATAGCGATCTGCACCATGCCGGGATTGAGCATCAGCCGGGCCAGCTCTGAGCTCTTGCCCCGGCTGCGGGTGAACTTGTCGATGATGGTATTATAGAGTATGTACCCCCTTCTGGCCAGGAATATCAGGTCCTCTTCCAGCCTCTTGAGATCTGAAGCCCTGTCGGGAAAGCGATTCGCATAGCGGTAGGTCAGTCTCCCATCCTCTTTCCACGGCTTTTCCTCGCCCCAGGAAACCCTCCACAGCCCTTTTCTGCCGTTCTCAACTGGGATCTTCAACTCTGTCGCCGGTATCACAGCGCTGTCCTTGAAGAGATCATTCCCCTCCGCTCCCAGAAAGCTGAGGGTATGGGTGCCATCGCCATTGCTGTTCAGAAGGATGCTGAGGCGGTGGGGAGCAAGGCTCTGCAGATGCTCTGCCCACAGAGTATGGCTGAGGGCATAATCGATCACCGACTGCAAGGCTTCTTCTCTGGGCAAGCCATCTCTTGCCACCACAGCTCTCACCAGCCTGGATTGGATGAGGATCTGCTGATAGTAGATATTGCAGCGCAGGCGGAATGCTCCCTCCTTCTGCGGAGCCTTTACCGGAAAGAGCAGGCGTCGATTGAGAAGATCCCCCTCCGGTACTTCTATGCCCTCCAGCGCCTGCTGGGGCTGGCGCAATACAATTGCAGTACCATCCTCTTCTAGCTCCAGCTCCCCGATATCGGCCCCGGGGACGATCTCGATCTCCTCATCGAAGGGGAAGATGGCTACCACCAGCCTGGCCTTGGGCGGTATGTAATCGGGAATCGCTGTGGGGGTGGCCTCAATAGAGCACAGAGTCGGCGGGCCAATATCCAGCCAGAAGTAATAATTCTGGCCTGGATCCAGGGGAGAGCTTGGATGCAGGGGGACAGAGGCCTGCGACAAAGATGCAAAGCCGGTATTGACAGTGCGGGTCTGGAGGCGGGCCAGAGCCTCTCTGGCCAGAGTGCTCATCTCATCATCGTCCCGGTCCGCAATCCGTTCGATCAGAGGCCTCTTTTCTGGTTTGCTCCCGCCTGGCCGCTCTTTATCTGTCGATGCCTCCAATGGGGGTTGTGCCCGCCACTTCTTCTCTCCTCTCAGCAAGAGATGATCCTTGCCAAATGTCAGTGGCAGAATCTTTGCAAGCACCTGCATCCTTTCGGGCATGGATGAGATCTCATTTGCTGCATTCCGGGCAGCCTTGACCAGCAGCTCTCTCTTCTCCTCGGAAAGCTGAGCTGATCCTGCCAGGGCTATGAGTATCATAGCACGCTGGAAAGGATCAGGGACGGCATTGGCAATTGCTATCGCTCTAAAGAGAAGAGGCTCAGAGAGGAAGGGGGCCAGATGTACCAGAATCTCCGGATCGGGCCCCTTCTCGCCGAAGACCGCCTCTTTCATATCCCTTATCGACCGGCCGGTCATATGCCTATCCTCTGTTCACCATCCTGATGGCTCAATCAAGAATCTATCAGCAGGTTCAAGCTGCCCTCTGCTTAATCCTTTGGGCCCGGGGCTCCGCTGCCGCCACCAGCTCCCATTGGCCTTATGGTCTCGGCAGTACCCGGAGGAATGACGTAGTCGCCTGAGGGCTTTTTTCGCCTTCCGTCCAGGAACCAGTCAATATCGAAGTTGTCCGATATGTAGACCATCAGGACCAGGAATAGGAAGTAAGAGAAAAAGCCAATGGCAAGCCCGATGCCATAAGCTCCAAAGAGGCCACCTTCCCTGTCGAATAGAGCCAGAATAGCACTTCCGCCTATGACTCCTATCAATGCCGCCAGGTCGCCTAATTGAACATCGCCCTTGCGATAGCGGTTTATCATATACACATACCATCCTATAATGGTGCCAAACAGCAGAGCGCCTATCAACTGGATCATCTGAATTATCGATTCATCTATCATCTTCCGACCTCCTCTCCGGCCAGCCCCCCCGACGGCCCAAATCTATCCTTCAGCCCCTGAATCCAGGCGAGATGAAGATAAAGGGTCAATCCGCCTGCACATAGAAAGAACAGGATGGGGCGCAGGCCGGCATATGCAGCTATCCCCAAAGAAAATATCAGAGTTGCTGCGCCCGCTGCCAGTGCATCCAGAAGTGGACGGCGGGCCCCTCTCCCGATGCCTCCGATCCACCAGCCCCACACCAGACCTATGCCCATGAATCCCAGAGATGAAATCGGCATTAGAACCCTCGCGTTCTTGGCTGAAGACTGCCAGTCAGATTGGTCAGTCGGGTATCAATGAATGTAGGTCCTTTGAGTATAAATAACTAACTTAATATTCAACCTAAAAGGGTGATGGCAGGCGGCGCTCTCTCCCTTGGCACCTGCCATCAGGTGCGCCACCGCTGCCCTCAAATGCTGTTATGCATTCTCAAGTCTTGAATTTCGAATCGGTCTCTCTATGAAATTTGCCGATCAGATCCTCTCTCTCCTCTTCTCCCTCCTTTTTCTCCCTTCTCCACTTCTCTTATTCATTCTTCCCTATTCATTCTCTTCTATCTGTCCTCTCTTATCCGTCTAAGCTCACAAAACGCCTGCAACCTTCAAAGGATGCATGCCGGCGTTCTGCATCAGAGATAGCTTCTCCTGGTCGACCTTGAACTCCTTGATGGTGGAGACAAAGCTGTCCGGGCTGTCAGTATGGTTCAGGAGGGCCACAGCGCTGGCGATCTTGCTTCCCCAGGCAGGTCCAGTCCAGTCGCTCTCCATAGAGCTGGTGTTATAGGCCAGAACCAGAGCATCGCCATCATTGGAGGTGGAATTCCAGCGGATGAATATCCCTGCAATTCCCGGCACCGCCTTTCTCTCTTTATCGCTGAGGGCCATCACGAACATGCCGCTCTTTCCGGGAGTGGCATCCCAGCGCATCTGTAAGAGATCCTCTTTGCACCAGTTGGGGCAGGATATGACCTTGTAGCTCTCGCTGCTATTGGTTATGGGCAGCTTCTCCTCGACATACTTGGCCAGGAATAAGCCACTGGTAACGCCGGGGCAGAGGTGATCGTGGAAGCAGGTGGCCTGGACGAAATCAAAGGAGCCGCCTCTTGCCCAGACATTGGAGATGGGAATCAGAGATCCTTCATTGCCGTTGAAGGCCTTTTCGTTAAAGGTGGCATTGCCCTCATCGGTATGGCTCTCCAGATAATCGATGTCCACAAAGGCCTTTGAGATCTTGCTGAAGACCTTATCATTCTCCAGGGCAGAGAATGCCTCCGGGCTGCTCGCCAAGGCCTCACTATTCACTTCCAAGTAGACTGCTTCGCCATCGGATTTGTCAAAGAAGTAGAACCACAGGGGCTTGAAATGGGCCCTCAGAACCTGGAAGAGATTGCCATCTCCTATGCTGTTCCCGCTCTCTGCCGATAGGCCCTTGATAGCGGCCTGGGATGTCTGGCCATCGATGATGGCATGCCCAGCATCGGTCAGAATCAACAGGTTGGCATCTCCTTTCTGGACATCCAGCTCCTGCATAGCTATCCGGGCCGCCTTTGAGCCCAGCTCTTCCATCATAGCGTTATCCGCCAGAGCCATTCCTGGAATCAGTGCCAGAAGGATGGCCAGGGGGATTAACATAGATCTCTTTTGCATCTTATTCCTCCGATCATAATCTGCTCATAACACCTTATTTAAGACTTTTCCTTTGCTTTGTAATATTAATTTCGATTTTAAATCTCTGCAATGAATATCCGAGCTCTCTGAGAATCAATCTTAAATATAGCCGAAAAAATGATATGATTTGCGCGATTCTTTACGGATCGATAAACAGTCAAGAGACCATGGGAATGTATTCAATTGAGACACGGGATTTAACCAAGAGGTTTGTGCTGTATAGAGGATTCCTGGATGCCATAAGAAGATCAGAAGACAGAGAGACTCTGACCACCCTGAATAAGGTCAACATCAAGGTTCAAGAAGGAGAGGTCTTCGGCCTTCTCGGCCCCAATGGAGCTGGCAAGTCCACTCTGATCAAGATACTGTGCACCCTGATCCTTCCATCGGAGGGTGAGGCTTATATCAACGGCTATGATGTGGTGGCAGAGGGTCAGAGGGTCAGGGAGTCGCTGGGGTTTGTGACCACCGATGAGAGGAGCTTTTACTGGAGGCTCTCGGGCAGGGAGAACCTGCGGTTCTTTGCCACCCTCTACAATCTGCCTCAGAGTGCCGTCCGGGCAAGAACAGAGGAGCTTTTGGAGGTGGTCCGGCTAAAACACCGGGCGGATGAGCCCTTCTACAGCTACTCTGCAGGGATGAAGCAGCAGATGGCCATAGCGCGGGGGCTTTTGAACGATCCCGCAGTCCTCTTCATGGACGAGCCTACCCGGAGCCTGGACCCGGGGGCGGCAAATGATCTGAGGAGGTTCATCAAGGAGGAGATTGTGAAGGAGAAGGGCAAGACCATCTTCATCTCCACTCATCAGCTGGATGAGGCGGAGGAGCTGTGCGATAGGTTGGCAGTGCTGGACGAGGGAAGGATCAAGGCCAGCGGGAGGCCTGATGAGCTTAAGTCCGGCCTTCCTGAGGGCAGCACTCTGGGGGATGTCTTCTGCCATTATACCGGCAAAGCATCCCTCGAGGGGCATTCGGGCTCGGGCTCAGGCTCATTTCCGGTGCACATTCCCAGGCAGAGGGGCAGGGGGCGGGGAATGGTCGGGAAGAGGGGGTGGTGATCATCTTCGAGAAGGCATTCTGGTTCATCAAGAAGGGCTATATGCTGCAGTTGAGCTACAAGTTCGACTTCTTCTTGAGGCTGTTTTTCATGCTCTTCAACATCCTGACCTATTACTTCATCGCCAAATTGATCGGGGATGGGGCGGCCAAGTATCTGGAGCCGTATGGCGGGGATTACTTCTCCTTTGTCCTCATTGGCATGGCCTTCTCCGGCTATCTCATGATCTCCCTGAGAAGCTTCTCTGAGAGTGTGCGGGATGAGCAGATGATGGGGACTTTGGAGGCCATGCTGGTGACCCCCACCAGCACATCGAGCATCATCGCCCTGTCCTCCCTCTGGAACTTCATATTCGCCTCCTTCCGGGTGCTGATGTATCTGATCATAGGGATCATGCTGGGGGTTGATATGAGCCGGGCCAATGTTGGGGGCGCCATATTGATTCTGATCCTCACCATAATATGTTTCAGCAGCATAGGAATACTATCGGCCAGCTTCATCATGGTCTTCAAACGGGGAGATCCGATCAATATGCTCTTAATGAGCAGCTCTGAGCTCTTTGGAGGGGTCCTATTCCCAATTGAGGTATTCCCGTCCTGGCTGCAGAACATCTCCCATATCCTGCCCATCACCTACTCAGTGAATGGCATGAGGCATGCTCTGCTGCAGGGGTACAGCGTCAGCGAGCTGGCCCCGGAGCTACTCACTCTGGCTCTGTTCTCAATTGTGCTCCTCCCGGTGAGCCTGTTCGTATTCGAGAGGGCGGTCTTGAGGGTCAAGGCAGAGGGGGGGCTGGTGCAGTACTGAAATAGCCTCCGGACAGCGCCGTCCCAGTTGCCGGCAATCTTCAGCGGGCTCCGGCCAAAATTGTCCCCTCCCGCCCCCTCAATGCCGGGGGCCTATGATTTTTCAGGTTCTCTGTTCTCTTCTGTGGGCGGGCCCAGGGGATGCTATTCATATTCATCTCCTCTTTTCGCCTCTGTTCTTTGTGTTGAGATCGGAATGCCTGGGGCCTGTCTCCAGGGCGCAAATGCACAAAGAAAAATCATCTGGAGGACGAAATCCGCACAATTCAGAGAAGAGCCACTCTTCAGCGGTGGAAATGAAGCTAAAGGCTTCTGAAACACACTTGGAACTGTAGGCCTCAATTGGGCCACGTCCTTTCAGACATGGATACGCTGGGCGGTATTGTAGCAATGATAACTGCTTATTGTTTCAATTGGGCCACGTCCTTTCAGCCATGGATACAGCCGCCATTTTTCGGCCTTTGCTGCTATCGGAAAAAAGCCGATTTTCGCACATACCGTCAACTTTTATGAATACTTTCAGAAAGTAGGTCTCTGTTCAAGACCATTATCGATATGTGCTGGCCTTTCGCGCATCTCCCGGGGTTTTGGGCACCACCTCGATGTGCGAAATTCGTTAGAAAAACGGTTATAATTTTACCCATCCGTCTGGTCGAATGGCCCTGCACAAATAGGGTGCCTGCTCTCCAGATATCTGCATTCTATTAGTTCTCCCTGGGGCTATATATTGATTGTGCCACTGCCAATTTAGCTGCAGATCGGACTGATTGCAGGTGCGATTTAGCTCAATCAACCGGTTATAGCAGTGATAGATGACGATTATATGTTTTATGGCCTCAGACTATGACTGCTTTGGGCGAGGAATTCTCCGCTCTAACCCCGATGAACTCAATTCTATCATCCGCTCCGCCATCCGCCGGTCCCAGATCAATGATCATGATCCTGTCTTGGTCGTGCTTGATGAGGCCAGTAAGGGCGGCGATCAATTCCACCCGGCCTTTATCGAGGCTGATTCGAAACCATGAAGGCTGTTTTTTCTGGACGCTGCGATTCGACCCTCCGGAATGCTTGTTAGGGGGGCCCACGAAGCCAGCCAGATCGAAATGAGGATGTCGATGGTTTCGGGATGCGATATATTAATGTGAGAATTTTCCGGACAGGACTGGCTGAAGCATCGAGGCTGATTCGAAACCATACAGACTGTTTTTTCTGGGCGCCGCGAGTCGCCCCTCCAGGATGCTGATGAAGGGGCCCCATATAGCCAGACAGATCGGAATGAGGATGTTGATGGTTTTGGATTGCGATATATTAATGCAAAAATTCTCCAGGCGACCCCGGCCTCTATCGAGGCTGATTCGAAACCATGAAAGCAGTCTTTTTTCTGGGCGCCGAGGGTCGCCCCTCCAGGATGATGGTGAAGGGGCCCCACAAAGCCCGATAGATCGGAATGAGAATGTTGATGGTTTTGGGTTGCGATATATTACTGCAAGAATTCTCCAGGCGGGCCCGGCTGAAGGTTGGAATAATATTTTAGGATATCCTGGCTGTCATCTAGGCTGATTCAAAGCCATGAAGGCTGTTTTTTCTGGTCGCCGCGATTCGGCCCTTCGGGCCTCCCTCGCTAATGCCCTGGGACCCCTCAACGCCGGGGAGGCTTGGATACAATCGGAACTGGTCGTTATCCGTAGCGGCTGACGAATACAGCTTCTTGGGTGCCATCCACACATTTATTGTTTTCGTAATGGCGGCAGAAGATGTATTGACTATCTACATTGCGCTCTTCAGTCATAGAAAAGACTCCCACAGACATGGTAGTTGTACCTCCAGTGATATCAGCAGCGATATCCGACGACGTGAGACCTTTTGAGACCATCCAATCCAGTATCAGTCCAGTTTCCGTGCGGATGTCCTTTATGTCATTGGTATTGACTACCTTCTTAATACAGTGATCTTCATCATAGCTGAACTCCTCCATCAACTGATTGACTGTCGGCTCGGATCTGGTTGAGCATATAAATCCTACATACCCTGGCTTTTGGTGTTTTAAAGCCATTCGGATGGTTTCGGGTTGGAGGCCAACTGTGAAAATTAGCCCCCTTCGGGGCACTTGAAAGGCGATATTCTGACCGTGTAAGGGCTTTTGGAATTGGCCGAATATAGCAATTGTTTTATAGATAAATTCCAGTAATAACAGTCCACCCACTGCAGCTATTGCTGCATAGATCAGATTACCCTCCTGAATGTTTGTTATAAAGAATTGTATTAGAACAGCTTCAATCAAAATGCTTTCCCAGTGGGCGGCAAAGTATTGTGTTAGTCTATTCATTTATATATCTCAAAGCAAGCTTGATAAGCCATATCTTCTCATCTTCTCAGGCAGAGACTGTAATGCCTATAAATATCTTTGCCTATAAAAATTTCATCCACAACTCCCCAAAGTACTTATCTTTAAATGCTATTTCACTCATCAGGAGGCAGCTTCACAGTTATGCAATTCAATTACAGGCAGCCAAATCGTAATTTGAAAACAAGTAGCGCTATCTTAGGATGGGTCCAACCTTATGACTAAATATCCATCTGTGGCCAGGTTTTTCGTATCAGGTGACGAGCCTCCAAAGCTGACCGAAGCCCTCCTTCTGGCAGAGAGAATTCATCTGGCTTTGGTTGAGCTCTCCAATGGCTCAAGCATGTTCACGGGCTGCGATTCCGTTCACAATCCTTTAAAGGGCCATAAGCATGCATACATTTTTTGTGAATCGAACCAGGGTCTGGGAAGGGGGAATAAAGGAGAGATAACCCATGTCACAGTCTATTCCTCAGCCGGTTTTAGTTCCCATGATCAGAAAGCTCTGCAAAGGTTAAGGCATGTCTATGATGGAAGTGCCCTTGATATTCATTTTTCCCTATTAGGCATGGGTCAACCAGAGGATTTTGGAGGAACGGAGCGGGAGAAGGGCCAATGTCCATTGCTAGCCAAATCTCGAACATGGATAACACTTCTGCCTTTTATTCCCACCCGCCACCCCAAGATCACGCGGGCGGGCGCTGCCAAGCTCGATGATACAGGCTTGCAGATCGACAGCCCGGAACACGAGCTGCGAAGGCTATTGAAGCTGGGAGGATTTCCCGTGCCAGCATTGGTTGAGCGAGTGCCTTGCACGCGATTGGGCGAAAAAGAGGTATTCTGGTCCAATTTCAAGAGCGAGCGCAATGCTAGCTTTCGTGGGATAAAAGCATCGAGCAGAAAAACCTATGGATTTCGCATTCACTTTCCCGAGCCTGTACAGGGGCCGCTGGCGGTTGGATATGCGGCGCATTTTGGAATGGGATCGTTTATCGCAGAGGATAATGGAATAATAAAAGCTATCAAAAAAGATCCTTTGGCTTTTGTTAAGTTCCAGAGAATTGGTGATATCCAAATCGGTCTGCTGAAGGCAAGGATAAGATTCCTCAGCCATGCCCGTATTCCTTTGTGGACAGGAAACGCTTTCATGGCCGGCATGGGCAATAAGCTTATAGAACGTGTCTGCGCCGTTTATATCCAGAATACTGAAGAGCTATCAAGGGATTTAAACGAACGCCGCTATTGCAGAAAGAATTGCCAATTATCTAAGTGCTGCAGCTATGGAAGGCTCTTTATACCATTTTCTTTAGAAGATCAAAAGGATTCTTCGAGGTCATTTGAAGCTCCTTTGCCTTTGGTTCTCAAGCCACCTGCTACCGGCTCTTACAGTCCCGGCGACTGCGCAACAGTTGGCTTTGCTCTGATCGGTTCCGCTTTGGATACCCTGCCATATCTATTTTTGGCCTTAAGAGACCTCGGGAAATCGGGTCTAGGGCAAGACCGCCATATCGGAGGTGGCAGATTCGATCTAGAGTCAGCATGCTGTCTGTCTCCCCAGAAAAGAGATAAAGTATACTATAACAGCAATCTAAAGGGCAGCATAAGCACTTTTAGCTATTTTGATCTTCTGGGGCAGGCAGAAAAGTATGATGGTTCTCTAACCATAAGATTTCTAACGCCAACACATATAGGTGACCAAAATGGATATTCGTCTCGTCCCTCCTTTGGGATGCTTTTTGAGCATTTGCTCATGCGTTCTAACATGCTTTCATCTTCGTATGGAACAGGACATATCTTCAGTCCTGAAAAATGCCAGGATCTTCAGGAAAAGGCTGAAAAAATAGAACAAGTATCAGCCTTTGTGGATGAGGTTAGTCTCCATCGCCAGAACTATGGACAAGATGGGAAAGTAGATTCTCAATGGTGGCATCCTCACTTTTTAGGAGAGGTCGTTTACAGAGGATCTTTTTCAAAAGATATCATGGCCCTGCTTTTGCTCGGGCAGATAATAAATGTAGGAAAGGGGGCTTCAATTGGCAATGGAATGTTCAGGATGGAGAAAGGCCCATAGAATTGTTTGTGGTCTTAGACTAATCCTTTGGCGCGAGCTGCATCTCTCAGGGCTTGAAGATCGATGATCTCAGCCACCTCGAATCTTGCTGGCAAAGCTCCCTTTACCGGCCTCATCCTTATAATGGTGGGCAAATATCCGCATCTCCCATGGATTTCAGAGATCAAAGTTGCTGTGGTATAGTTGAGTGAAGGCAGGTTTATGAGAATGGAAAGAGTCTGCCACTCTCTTTTAGAAAGGACTACCCTATCAATTAATGCAATGGCTTGAGGTGCTAATGGCTCTTCGGTCAGTATGTTGCTGTTGACCTCAATCACCTTATCGATATTTTCGCCTGTTATCACTGAAATCTGATCCAGATGATCGTTGGTAAGTGGATGCGCGAAATTTATTATTATCATGGCTATGCCTGCAATTGCTTTATATTGCCTAACCTGGATATTACCTCTTCTGCTTTTTTAACAAGCTTTCCAGACTGCATGGGATTGATTCTCATTCCACAATGGGCGACATCATTTCTCAACTGGGTTAGATCTCTCCAGATTCCAGTCAGCTCAGACTCTTCTGAATTGTCCTCTGTCGGGATCGTGGATCTTGCCATGCTATTAAGCATGTTCTCTGCTTCATCTCGATCAGACAGCAGATTCATGCCCATAAGTGATGTGTAGTAAGTCACTACCCATTCTCTTGATAGCAATATTGCCTGTATGACTTGGCCTTTTTCCAGCTGCCGCCTCTGTATTTTAAGCTCTATAGCCAGACGATGATTTATATCCTTCCTTGGATCCTGGAGAGAGAGTGGACTGAATTCCTGATTGATACGATCTATCAAGAGTGAGAATGGTTTGGCCCAATCATCTGCTTCCTTCCTGTAGCTGTCCGGCCGGTTGGACATCTTCCATGCTTTGTTCATAACCTCCTCGGATCGGGCCAGCAGCATTGCCCTTGATATTTCTTCAATATCTGCAGCTATGTTCTTAAGCTCTCTGGGTGGCTGTCGGCCATCTCTGGATTCAGGATTTTTATAAGCTACCCGATGAGCACCTCTCAGTAGATTGGATATTTCTGACCCTTGGTCAGTCTTAATAAATTTATCCGTGGCATTTGTCCAATCCAATAGCGTGATAAACGGTGTCAGATCAAATACGGGGCTTCTATCATCCACTCTGGCTTCATAGGCTCCATAGACAAGGGCTTCGAGCTCCATATCTTTAGCCGCCCGAAGATAATAGACTGCGATTATGGCCAGGAAAGGTATTGACCTGAAGGCATGCGTTATGTCAAATATGATTCTGTCGCCGCTATTAACATTCAGAGTCAATTTTTCGAAGATTCCCCAAATCTCAGCTTCATTCTTTCCGTCTGGGATGGAGACAGGACGTAATGATACTTTTCCCCCGAGGCGGTCCGTTAGGTTTTCCAGGTATTTGTCCTCTGCATCTTTAGTGAGGAATACCAGAATCTCATCTGGACTGAAGAAACTGTTGAGAGCTTCTGGAAAGAGATTTGTTCGGCAGGTCTTTTCGTTCAGAAAATAGGTGGTCTCGGCATAATTAAATGTGCCGAGAAATGTGATCGCTTTCCTCATTGGTAGAACCCCGACACTTCTATTTTTGGAAGGACCTTGCCCAGATCCATCCGAAAGGTTGCATCTTGTATTTTGGATCATTTTCCATAAGTGCTAGCTTCCTGGTCTTCGGAAACTCAGCCACATTCATTCTTCCCAGACGGAAAGCATCACGGATATCATCGAGAAGATCTGGAAATAACCTGGCCACAGTCATTCCATGCCAACCCGATCCCCATCCAGCCCTTAGGAGCATTCCGTCCTTTCTCTCATTAAGGGCTTGCAGCTTATTATAAAAATTTGAAAGAACTGGTTCATCGTATTCTGAGAAGAAATCAATTTCAGATTTTATATAGTCTGAATAATAAGATCTTGAGATTTTTTCCAGGTCCTTCAGATCGTCCACCTTTAAATTAAGCTTGGATTGAATATCATCTCGGAGAAGGAACGGATCTAAGTCCAAAGATATCTGGGTTTTTGTGCCTGGTTGGAAGGCTTCGACGCATAAAGTCATTTTCGTCTCCAGTCTATCGCCTCGCAGATTCCTGACTGCCGCATCAAAGCACTGGAGCTGCTCCTTGGGTATGATGTCACTATCTGAGACTTTCAGAGCGCGAAGGTGATCATAATTGGGGTGATTTCCTTTGACAGGATCTCTTCCCAAAAACAATCTCTCCAGAGGCTGCGCTGCCCAGGCCGCTGAACTCCTCGGTCCAGCACGCTCTATTGCGGACACGATCTTATTTCTGGCTTCATTCATCAGGCTTGAATCCTTCTTGATTCTTTCCCAAAGAATTGCTGTTCTCAGAGCACCTTTGAGCGAGCTTCCAGGGACATAAGGATTTCCTAAACCGTCCTTCAGGCAAGAAATGATTTCTCCCTGGGGATGCCTGCTGCAGGCAACGGAATATGATGCTACCTGTAGCGGATCTATGTCCTTGCCTCGCATATAAGAGCCGATATCAAAGTTCCTCATATCCATGGCATCGGATAGCTCTTCCGGATCTATCTTGGGGATAGATGCCAACCGTTGCAGATCTACTATAATTACCCGATTTCCTCTGACAATATAGTCCATCTTGCTTAAACGAAGTCCGCTGCCCACATGCATAGGTGTAATGAAATGAAGAAGATACCTCATTCTGCCATCCTCATGGGTGCTTTAAATGCAAGGCCATAAGAGAGGATTCTCTTGCCTTTTTTTGTTCCCTCGCCACTCACATCCTCCATACAGCCAACAAGATTCTCTGGGTATGGCACTACAGAGCCCTCGATAAGCATTCTCACGCTTTTCTTTCTCCGGTCTGATTTGCCTGCCACCCAGCCCCTCCTTGAGATCAATCCGTAGTAGGATCTAGGCAAAATGACAGTTTCTTCTCTTCGTGGACGACATAAAGAGAGAAGCATCGCTACATCACCCTCATCAGATCCTAAGGAGATTGAACCATGGTCTAATGAGAAAAGACCTCTGCCTGAAGACCTTTCTCCTCCCAGCCCTTCATCACCCAAAAGGCGCAATGCGCCCTCCAGCTTGGGCCGATAATCTTCATCCAGGAAATCTGCGAGCATGTACAGGCCACAGTCTTTCATGAATCTGACATCTCCAGCGTAGTAGATATCAGATCGTCCCGTATCCCGGTCCAGGGTCACTCTGGAAGCTTCTCTTACTGTCCAGGGTGTGCTTGCTCCCCTTTTGCTTAGCATGTCTTGAATTGAGAAAGCCTCAACTCGTGTGGCTATTATATTTCCTGGATCGCTCTGCACTATTAGGTAATCCTGTGGTTTAAGGCTTTTTCCTTGAGCCAGGCTTTGGAATATAGAATGAGTGACCAATGGAGCCCGCCTCACGCTCTTCTCCTGCCCTTCTGATCCCAGGCCGTGCAGGGGCTTGGGCAGAGTTTTTATCTCTCCGATGAAGGGAAAGGTTGAGGAGATGAGAAAGGGGGGTCTATCATGCTGAAACAAGTCCAGGAGCGCGATCAGCTCCTCCTCACCGTAAAGCAGTCTCCAGGCCCAGCATATTGCTCCGAAGAGGGTGTCGGAGTGGACAGTAGTTGATGTTTCCTCCAAGCCTACGCCGCGCTCACCAATATGGAAAGGAGCAGTAGGCTTGATGATAAAGCAGGTAAGTTCGCGCATAGCTCACCAGAGAGATTTCAGTCCTAATTGATCTTCTTTAGGATTTCCTTGAATTCGTCTCTTATACTGGCAGCTGTCTTCTCTCCGCTGATCAGAGGCACCTCTCCCTTGCCTGTAGCATAATAATTTGTGGGTCGCCAGGCCACTTTCTCGATATCGAATTTTATCTTTCCGTAACCGCGAGAGCCTTGGCCGCCAAGAGAATCGTCCTCAAGGAGAGTCATAGCCTGGAAAACATACTTGAGGAAATTCGCATCCTCTTTTACGAAGACGTTAAAGATCATGCCAAACGCAAATTGAGATCCTGCAGGGACGCGCTCTATCTGTCTGGGAGTAGCTTGGGAAGTGATACGGTCGATGACCACTTCCGTCTTGACATCGGTAAAGAGAAGATCTGTCTCTGCCTTCTCTAATGCCACAGCGGTTTCTTCTGTCATCAAGGCATCTCTGACCATCAGGCGGGTGAGTGTGGGCATAGCATTTTCATTATCGCCCGATTCAGCCTCCTCGGGCAACTTGATAGAGTCTGCTGTGACTCCAAAAACCCGGCAGACGCAACATTTTTCAAAGTCTTTTAGCTCCTTGCACATGTGAATCCAGGAGTTTGCCACCCTGTTATTGAATGGTTTGCCTTCCGATCTCTCCATGAGGCTTCTTAGACTTCCCTTCAGCGAGGAGCCCGGAATGTAGGGCCTGTGAGTCATAGAATCCCTCACAACAACGCTGTCTACACCACCTATCTCCATGCCTGTGCCAGAGCCACCCACATGAAGACCGGTAAGAGCTTTTATCTTGCCCTCAACGATGATCTTTCCCAGAAGTTTTGTCATTAGTAAATCACCTGTGGTAAGCTAAAATAGCCTCAAAGAAGCTGACGAACTGGTAGAAGTCCTCTCGGCTCTGGATCTTGTCTATGCACTTTGAGAATATATTCTTAATACGAATCACTTCCGGCTTTTTGCTGGCGGCATAAGCAAGTCTGGGCTTGAGCATAACCACTCTATCCCTGGAAAAAGAGGCTTCGTCCTTTCCGAAGTCCATCTCCATCTTCTTAACCTCGCCATATATCCTGCGCAATTGGGCGGTTTTCAGATCCCTGATCGATCCAGCAAGGTTCTCAGCATCTTTTACAAGAGTATCCCCTTTATAATCCTTGAAGGACGTAACCTTAGAGATATTGTTTGTTACCTCATCCTCGATGCTAGCCCTTCGATCCCTTTCCTCATCTCTCCTACCGCTTCTATTCATGATTTACCTCTCTGGCGCTTGCTTATCCGGCATTTGTCTTCTGGTAAGAAGTTCAGCCCATCTGGCTGGCACTCCCAAATATTCGATCAAATTCCTTTGGCTGATAGTCCCGTTCCAATTGTTGTCCAGGATGGCTTTTTTAAGAGTGCCAAGATCCTGTTTGAACATCTCGTTCCTGCCTCCTGCCCTGTCCAGGAAGTAGATCAACCTCCAGCGCCACCGGTCGTACAGGGCCAGGCGTTCAAGGTCTCCGTGAGAAAGCACATTTTTCTTCAGGATGTCTTTATTTCTCCAATAAAGATCCCAAGCACCGTAAAGATTCCAGAGCACCGACCTGGGCAGGGTTTTGCCGTTTCGCTCATCCTTCAAACATGATTTTAGACATAACGCGATTTCTCTGGATATGCACATCTCCGTCCAATCCATTGTCTCATTCAAGAAGGAGATCGCATCCTTTTCCTGGCCATATCTATTCCTTGATTTGGCGTCTTTCAAAGCCTTATCAGCCGATTCAGCTGACTTATAAAGAGGATACTTCTCTTCGACAACCGTTATTCCGGCAGATAATGAGAGGTTGGGGTTGAAGCAGGTATACGCCCTGAAGTCTTCTCTAATGCGAATGGCAATTTCAGGAATTGCATCCCAGGAACCGATTAAAAAGAGATCATCGCCCCCAGAGTATATCAGATATACCTTATCTGGCCAATCCTGACAGGTTCTATCTATCCATCCGTCGAAGAAGATGGAGAGCATAGTGCTCAAGGTAGAGATGCGAGAGAGGGAGGCCTTCTTTCCCAAACCTTTAGAGAAGACCAATCCGAGGTTATCAACATCCATGCGAAGGATGCCGATTCTTGGAACGCCGCAGCTTAGTCTGGCAAGTTCGCTTACCTCGGCAATTGTCGCATTCTCGGTCATGGGGGTGGCCTTGCCAATGAGGCGAAAACCAAGTGCGGCATCATTCTCTGCCGCTATCTTAACCAAATTTTTGTCGATAAATTTATCCGGTTCCAGGGAATAGATTATCAACCTTGATTGATGGAAATTCTTCAGGATTGGCTGAAGCTTATCGCTGTCCTTACAATAATAATATTCTATGCCGAGAGGCTCGAATCTGCAAAGGAGATTATCCTCCAATGATTCATTCTTCCTGCCACCTTGGACCTCAATCAGGTATTTCATTTTAGGCAAGTTCTCGCCCATCTTCTCGAAGGTCATGCAGTGATGGCAGAAGGCTTTCTCTGGATTTGGTCGATACCAACGCCTCCAGCCTCTTTCGGATCGATAACACAAGTCTCCCTCTCGCTTGCAGACATCACAGACCGGAGCGATTCCGCCCTTTTCGTCAGGATTCAGGCCGAAGATCTCCTCATATTTCTCCAAGCCCAGTAGAGAGAATCGCTGCAGTTTGGATACGCCTGCCTGGTTCATGGCGTGGCCCCACTGAGTGGAAAGGCTTGATTGCTCCCCATCCGAGTCTATGAGCAGATCTCGTGCGGTCAGCTTAGCGCAGCCAAGGGCCAGAAATATATCGCCTTTATGCATCTGGAGAAGAGCTCTTTCCAGTGCCAGCTTCAAATCCTGCAATCGGCTTTCATCAGCAGAGCTAATTAGGATGTAAAAATGCCCGCCGCCGGAGTAGATCAAGTTTGCCAGAGGATAGTCCAGTTCCCGCAGGATGAACTTGGCTGCTGCTTCGGAGAGGAGCTGAAGGTAAAGGGAGCGACCCCGAAGCCCTTTTGCCGCTCCTTTGGAGGTTATGGTGTAGAGAAAATCCTGGATGCCGGAGACGTCTCCAGCCACCAGGAGGAATCTATCTTTTGCAGCGTTTTTAGAGATAAGTTCAGAAGAGATCTCATCTGGATCAGCATTCTCTTTCATCAGGCAAGCGGCAATTGCGCATGCAATTCTGGAATGATCAAAGAGGGAGATGTCCTGATTCTCTTTTGAAGCAGATAATGGAATGGCCCAGGTGTGTTTCTTTAGGAGATAAAGAAGAGTAGTAGAATAAGATTCTGCGTCCTCAATTCCTTGGGCAAGGGTGAGATCATCTATCAGGGATTGCCAGGAGCTTTTATAGGCCGAAGCGAACTCCTGCATCTTGTCATCTGGAAATATCACATTGCGGTCGAGGCGAAGGGATTGAGGGGGGTAGAAAGCAGATTTGGGAAGACTGCCTTTCTCAATGTCGATAAGAGAAAAAAGAGAGAGCAGAGGAGCAGCAATTTCCTTCGCGGACCAGTCCCTTTTGCCGGCGGAAATCCAATTTGCGATACGAAGTATCTCGGCAGACCTATTTCCTGGAGTGGTAAGGACTGCAGTAGCCTCAGGCACTGACGCCAATTTTCCTGCTTCTTGCAGGCCCTGCGGCAGGAGAGGGTAGATAACAGTTGAGGCTATATCATGGTGATTTCCGGAAAGGCCAGCCCGCTGGCCGACTTTGCCTAAATCATGGAGCAGGGTGCCCAGAAGGACCGCGTTCATTCAAGAAGAAGAACAGTTTAATGAATAAATAAGTTTCCCATAGAATTTAGGGAGGATTAATATGATGCATCTGTGATCGGTATTCTTAAAGAGATCTGCGAAATTGTATCGTACTTTGTTTTTAAAAATTTGATTTAATATAAATTAAGGTACTGAGAACTGTTAAAATTTGCTGGCAAGCCGATTAGTTTATACAGAAGACATACTTGTTCTGCACATCTCATGGCAGATGAAGAACAACTCTCTATCCTCCTTCAAGGAGCAGATGCTTGGAATAGATGGTGAGAAGAAAATCCTGGAACCGAAGTGGATTTGACGAGCCTAAGCGAATTGCTCCTCAATGGTATGAGCCTCAGCGGAGTAAATTTCGAACATTCTAACCTTGGTGGGGCGAATTTGAAGGGAGTTGATCTCCGCAATGTACGGCTCGCAGGAGCTGGTCTTAGTGGATCGCATCTAGATAATGCAAACCTTTCCAAGGTGGATCTCAGAACAACGATATTCAATTATGCAGAGCTTAACGAAGCATTTCTTTGTGATGCGATTCTTGCGGGATCCAAACTCCAATATGCAATTCTCAGAAAGGCGAAACTCAATAAAGCTAGCCTTGAAGGAGCGGACCATGTTAACGCTGATCTGTTCGAAGCTGATCTCAGTCATGCTTGTCTTGTTGATACAGATCTAAGTGGCGCACTTCTCAAAGGGGCAAATCTTTCCTTTTCAACTCTTGTAAGAACTAAATTGAAAGGCGCGATTATCACTGGCTGCAGGATCTATGGGATTTTAGCATGGGATCTGGACCTGGATGATGCTGATCAGAAGGACTTAATAATCACTCCGGAAGATCAATCTTTGGTCACGGTAGATAACGTTGAGGTCGCTCAAATCCTATATCTATTCCTACATGATGAAAATATCCCAAAATTACTTGATACAATTGCTGGCAAAGCTGTGCTTATTCTTGGGCGTTTTACACCAGATCGAAAAGCGATCTTAGATGCTCTTCGTAAGGAATTGCGAGATAAAGGCTACCTACCTATTTTATTTGATTTTAAAAAATCCACAACAAGAGATTTTACTGAAACCATCAGAATTCTTGCCGGAATGAGCCTATTTGTGATCGCAGACATCAGCAATCCCAGATCGAGTCCACTGGAATTGCAGGCTACTGTCCCAGAATGTAAGGTTCCATTTGTGCCAATAATTCAGAAAAATGAAGAACCATTCTCGATGTTTAAGGATTTATCAACAGGAAGAAAGGGAGTCTTAGACCTGTTAGATTATGATTCTTGCGATGATCTCATTCGGGTGCTTGATAAAGCCATAATTGAACCCGCTTTAAAGGTATATGCTGAACTTTTAAGGGAAAAGGCCTCGGAGTTAAAACGAAGACATACTATTGATTACATGTGAATAGAAATACTATCACAAGGATTTGCGTTTTTTAGCTGGGCTTTGATAGATGTGGTTGCCCAAATGTAGTTCTATTTTGGCTGCAACTAGATCCAACTCCAATTGGGCAACGACTTTTCAGCCATGGAAATAAAGTAACATTTACCTCTCCGCAAGTTTCGTTGATTGTTTCAATTGGGCCACGACTTTTCAGCCATGGAAATAGGGTGTGGATTTCGCGGCAATCTTTACAAAAATGCCAGGGTTTCAATTGGGCCACGACTTTTCAGCCGTGGAGATGTTGACATTAAGCTCGCTTTCAAAGAGAGTATGGAGTTTCAATTGGGCCACGACTTTTCAGCCATGGAAATGGCGGCCATTTTTCGCCTTCTACTGATATCGAAAAATTGGCCATTTTCGAGAGGTACGCCAACTAACGTAGAGTTGTTTACAAAGTGCGTCAGTCATCACAGGAGTAATCGCTATTGGGGGACGCTTCGAGCGCATCCCGGTCCTCCCGGAACCACCTAACCTCTCGAAAGACCTTTTGCTATTACTATCTTTCGCTTAGGTGATGTACGATCCGGCTCCAGGAGGTGCGGGAGACCTCGCAGAAGAGAGAATGCAGGCATCCAGTGGATCTGAGCCCAGCTCTCCCCGCAGGCGCAGATGCGCGAGAGCCTCTCTGGGCGGGCCAAGAGAGATCTGGCTGTGGTGTGATATATTCCTAAACGGCCTGATGCCGGCTATGATAAGCATCATCGGGGCGGTCCCCAGGCGAAGGGGCCAAGGCCGAAAATGGGCGCCCTGGCCAAGCTCGATTGAGGCTCTTGCTGCCTCAGAAAGCTCGATTTTTGATTCCGAATCCATAGCCATCTTCGCTCTCAATCCTCTTTCCCTCCCCCTGGTCATGGGTGCTTTTCCAGCTTCCAGTTGAAAGAGAGGGGCAGCCCCGGCCAGGGCAGCCCTCCCGGAAGAGACCTCTGCTCAAATCGCCCTAAGAATTCTCTTGTCTTCCCGACCTGGCCATTCGAATATCCGCCCGGGATCAGAAAGCCTGCCCCATAATCAGACCCATCCCGCTCTCGCCCCGGAGGGGCAAAGACAGGCTGAATGGAGATTGTGGCTCCAGGTCAGTCCACGGGAGAACAGAGATGCCTGTCGATCTCTGCTCTCAGCTAATTGCACTATAAAATTTCAAACTTTATCTATCATGATAATGTATTAATAACGAAAAGTCTTAAGTACAAGCTATAATTTAACATCAACCAGGTAATATTGCAGATTTCGGATGACTGTTGTGCTCCCGCAATCTGATTGTAAAGAATTGGAGGAAGATGGATGAAGAAAAGAAACCTTTGGAAGCCAATATTGGCAATGCTGATATGCTCTTTATTTTTCATGAGCTCAGCTGCCCTGGCATCGTACCCCAAGACCTTCACCGATACCCAGGGCCGGGAGATCACCCTGGATGAAGCCCCGCAGAGGATAATCACCAGAGCTCCGGACGAGGCGAGAGTCGTAATCGCCCTGGGATACGGGGACAAGCTGATCGCCGGGGAGCAGGCCACAAAATCCTGCCTCTGCCCCATGACATTCGACAACGTCGCTGAAGGATGCCTGAACTGCTATGAGACGATCATCGATGGGCGAATGCCCGACCTTCCCGAGATCAGCACCAGATATGATATCTATTTCGAGGAGATCGCCAAGCTGAAGCCTGATCTGATCTTCTGTGGAAATCTGAAGGATGCTGAGGCCTTTGAGGACAAGATCGGCTGCCCGGTAGTGGTCCTGGGAGGATCGGGATGGAACTTCGGCGAGGATGGCTACTACGATAGCATCCGTGTGGCCGCGGAGGCCCTGGATGCCCAGGAGAAGGCAGAAGAGCTGATCTCTTTCGCCCTGAACAAGGTGGAGATGATCGAATCGGTGACAAAGAATGTCGATCCCGAGAAGAAGCCAAAGGTCTACTTCGCCTCCAGAGGCGCTGGAACGGGATTCTATGATCCCAAAGAGGGAAGGGACTTCACCAGAACCGAACCCAATTACGATCCCCTGGTCATGGCCGGCGGCAGGAACGTCGCCTCTGAGATCGAGGGCAACACAGTGAATGTTCCCCTGGAGCAGATCATAGCCTGGAATCCCGATTACATATTCATATCCAACAGCGCCGCCGGGAACAATACAGGGCTTGAGTTCATCAAGAACAGCCCGGAGCTGGCCTCCATCAATGCCATAAAGGAGGGCAACGTCTACAATTGCTTCTATCCCCACTGCCGCGGACAGCCTCCAGACAGAAACCTCCTCAATATGATGTACATGGCCAAGATCATGTACCCGGAGGAGTTCAAGGACCTGGACCTGGAGAAGGAGGGCAATGAGATATTCAAGGCCTTCTTGGGAGTGGACGGGGTATTCACTGAGTATGCCGACTATATGGTCTGGCCCAGAGAGTACCTGGACAGCCTGAAATAGGTGCAGTAGGTGCATTAGGCGCAATAGGATGCAACAGATGCAACAGATGCAACAGGTGTAATAGGTGCAATAGGTGTAATAGGTGCTATCATGCCGGGAATCATAGACTGGGATGAGCTGTGGAGGGCCACCCATGCAGGCGGATTTCACCATCATCATGGCCGGGACGGCCAGGATCTGGTATCCCACTGGGATAGCCGGGCCCGGGGGTTCAACAAGAGGGTGATGAAGAACACAGAGAGGGCGGCAAGCCAGGTGGCCACCCTCGGCCTCCTCCCCCATGAAACTGTTCTGGATGTGGGCGCCGGCACAGGAAGGCTGGCGATCCCCATGGCTCGATTGGCCAAAAGCGTGACCGCTCTGGATCAATCCATAGGAATGCTGCAGTGCCTGGAGGAGAACATGGCCAAAGAGGGCATAGAGAACATTCGCTGCATCCATAAGAGCTGGGAGGATCTGGCTGAGGAAGAGATCGAGCCACATGATGTGGTCTTATCCTCCAACTCCCTCGGGGTGTTAAATCTAAAGGAGTCCCTGGCCAAGATGGACTCCCTGGCCAGAAGAGCAGTCTATATCTTCACATTCGCCGACCGGAGAAGAGATGATGGACTGGCCGATTTTCTGAGCCGGGGAAAGAATGTCCGGCGCCGCCATAGCGGTCCTGCCGACTATCTGGTGATATACAACCTTCTTGCTGATATGGGAATCTACGCCGACATCAAGATCCTGGACTGGCAATCCTCCGAGTACTACTCAAGCCTGGATGAGGCGGTTGCGGATCTGCGGGAGATGTACGAGATACCGGCAGAGAGAGAGGCCGAGCTGCGAGAGTTCCTATCCGGGAAGCTGACCCAGAGCGAAAAAGGACTGGGCATGCACCGCCGTCACCGCCAGGCTATGATCTCCTGGCAGAAAGGGGAGCCTGTCTCCACTTAATGTGATCGTATGATTTTTAGGAGGTAAAAATGGTCTCTATTCCCGTTCTGGCCGGATCGGCTCTTTTGATAGTGCTGCTGGCTGCATCCATCCGGGTGATCAGACAGTACGAGAGGGGGGTGATATTCCGCCTGGGCAAGATCAAGAAAGAGAGAGCTCCAGGCCTCTTCGCCCTCATCCCTCTGGTGGATAAGATGGTCCGGGTGGACATGAGGGTAAGAGAGCTTGATGTCCCCAAGCAGACGGTTATCAGCCGGGACAATGTCACCCTGGAGGTGGATGCAGTCATCTACTACAAGGTGACTGATGCCTCGCGGGCGATCATCGAGGTGGAGGACTTTGAGGCGGCCACTCTTCTTCTCGCCCAGACCACTCTGAGGGATGTCCTGGGGCAGAATGAGCTGGACACCATCCTCTCCGACCGGGATGATCTCAATAGGAGGATCAAGGAGATCCTGGACTCGACCACTGTTCCCTGGGGGATGCACGTGGTGATGGTCACCATGAGGGATGTCTCATTGCCTGAGAACATGCTGCGCGCAATCGCCCGCCAGGCAGAGGCGGAGAGAGAGAAGAGAGCCCGTATAATCCTGGCAGAGGGAGAATACCAGGCCTCAATGATGATGAACCAGGCTGCAGATATGTACGAGGATAAGCCCAGCGCTCTGAAGCTGAGGGAATACCAGACCCTGACTGAGATCGCTAAAGAGAAGAACTTGATTGTGGTCTCCACTGGATCGGACGATGGCCGCAAGAACTCAGATCTTCCCCTTTTTTTGGGCTTGGCCAGGGCGGCTGTGAGCAATAAATGACCAGCTTTCGGGCACTCTTCTTCCGGGGCAAGCCCGATGCTGGCCACACTCGGTCAAGAAGGTCAGGCAAGAAGAGCAGCCACGAGCTAGCCCATGAGAGATTCAAGTTCCTCAGAATCTTCTTTGTGCTGGGCATCGTCGCTCTCCTGGTCCTCCTCACAGGGATAATAATCACCCTCGGCCCCCTGAACATATCGGTGTCCGACTCCTATTATGCCCTTCTGGGGCGCTTTTGGCCGCAGCACTTCTATGTGGATGAGCTCACCAGCCGGGTGGTCTGGAACATCCGCTTTCCCAGAATCCTGGGGGGGATAATGGCCGGCTTCGGGCTGGGGATATGCGGCTGTGTGATGCAGGCGGTCTTAAAAAATCCACTGGCCAGCCCATTCACCCTGGGTATAACCGCCGGAGCGCAGTTCGGCATATCTGTAGCTGCAGTTGTGGGCTTCTCCTTTCTGGCCGGCCCCTACTTCATCATCGGCAATGCCTTTCTCTGCGCCCTCTTATGCTCTCTTTTCATCATCGGCCTGGCCGCCATCAAGGGAGCGACCTCTGAGAACCTGGTCCTGGCAGGGATCGCTGTCAACTACTTCTTCACTGCTGTAAGCCAGCTTCTCAAATATTTCTCCACCGACGAGCAGCTCCGCCTCATGACCAACTGGGGAATGGGGGATCTGGCAGCATTCTCCTGGACCAACTCCCAGATACTATTGGCGGTCTTCATCATCTGCATCCCTCTGCTTATGACCAAGTGCTGGGACCTGAACATCATGACGGCAGGAGACGAGACCGCCAAGAGCATTGGGGTCAATGCCGAGAATACACGCATATTCATAATGGTGGTCAGCAGCCTGCTGGTTGCCACCATCGTCTCCTTCATGGGGACCATCGCCTTTGTGGGGCTGGTTGCTCCTCACATGGCCCGGATGGTCATAGGCGGAGACCATCGTTTCCTCATTCCCGCCTCCGGAGTGCTGGGCGCACTGGTCCTCATGTCTGCCGATGCCGTGGGAATGAATCTGATCGCCCCTACCATCATACCCACCGGGATCATGACATCGATCGTGGGAGTGCCTTTCTTCATGTATCTGATGATGAAAGGAAAGAGAAAGGAGTTTTGGACATGATGATCAAGCTTCAGGCCAAAGATATAGATTTTGGCTATAGCAGCAATAAAATACTTGAAAATGTGAACTTCGAGATCGCCCCCTCAAAGCTGGTCACAATAGTGGGGCCCAATGGCTCTGGCAAGTCCACTCTGATCAAGTGCATAGACAGAATCCTTGCCCCCCAGGGCGGGAGCATTCTCATCGACCGGAAGGATGTGACCAAGATGGACAGAATGGATATGGCCAGGTATCTCTCCTATGTCCCCCAGAGCTCAGTGAGGATCTTTCCCACCAATGTCTTTGACACCATCCTGATGGGCAGAAGGCCTCATATCGGCTGGCTGGGAAGTGAGAGAGATGAGAGTAAGGTCTGGGAGGTGATGAGGCTCCTTGATATTGAGAAGCTGGCCATGAGCAACTTCAGCGAGCTCTCAGGCGGCCAGCAGCAGAAGGTCCTGATCGCCCGAGCATTGGTTCAGGAGGCAGAGGTGATGCTCCTGGATGAGCCCACCAGCAACCTGGACATCTGGCATCAGCTGGATGTGATGAACATCATCCGGGATGTGGTCAAGAAAAAGGAGATCACTGCCATCATGGCCTTGCATGATCTGAATCTCGCCTCCTACTACTCCGACCGGATCATCATGATGAAGAGGGGCAAGATAATAGCTGCTGGCGATCCCCAATCGGTGATCACCGAGGAGAACATAGCAAAGGTCTACCGGGTGGAGGCGGCGATAAGGAGCCTCTCCGACCGGCCGGTGATAATGCCCTTGCGGCAGATCCGGGGAGCAAGGGCCTGATTTTTCTTTTTCTCAATCAAGCCTTCGGCCCGTATGCAATGATCCTCATGGAATTCATTATCACCGGGATGGATGACAGCTCATGCAGGAGGGCTCCGGAGACCGGATTGAGAACTCCCGGCACTGTCAATACAACTGCTACCGCCAGCACCCCAAGGGAGAATACCAGGTTGTGCTTAATGGTCTTGATCGCTTTTCTTGAGACCTTGATCAGATGGGGCATCTTGGAGAGATCATCTGATAGAAGGCCAATGTCCGCCGTCTCCATGGCCACATCCGTTCCCGCAATGCCCATGGCTATGCCCACATCTGCCTGGGCCAGGGCCGGCCCATCGTTCACCCCCTCGCCAACAAATGCCACCTTGCGTCCCCTGGATTGCAGCTCCTTTACTATCTGAACCTTCTCCTGTGGCATCTTCTCGAAGAACAGCTCCCGGACCCCGATTCTGCTGGCCACCCTTTCTGTGGCTGCCTGGTTATCGCCAGTGACGATCACCACATCCAGGCCCAGCTTCTCCAGCTTCTGCACGACATCATCTGCCTCCTGCCTCAGCTCGTCCTCGAATACAAAGAGCCCCTCTGTCCGGCCGCCTGCAGCCATCAGTATAACGCTGCAGCCCGCAGCCTCCAAAGATCGCGCCCTCTCTTTTACATCCTGATCGACGCTGATCCCCTCCCGTTCCAGGCTGCTCGCCCCCCCTAAAAAGATCTCCTCGCCCTCCACCCTGGCCCTTACCCCCAAACCGGGCAGAGCCTCGAAGGACTGGGGATCGAGAGGATCCAGGCCTCTGCTCTTGGCCTCATCTACCATTGCTCTGCCCAGGGGATGCTCGCTGAACTTCTCTCCCCTGGCCGCCTTCTCCAGCAGCTCTTCTTGCGATGACTCTCCCAGGGGCACAATGGAGAGAAGCTTCGGCTTTCCGGCTGTCAATGTCCCGGTCTTGTCGAATATCACTGTATCCACATTGGATAGAGCCTCGATCGTCGCCCCCTTCTTGACGAGGCTTCCTCTCAGGGCGGCATTTCCAATGGCGGCAACAAGAGCCGTCGGCGTGGCCAGCACAATGACGCAGGGGCAGAAGACGATGAGCATGGTGATGGCTCTCATCACATCCCCGCTCCACCACCACAAGAGCCCCCCGGCGATGAGGGCAGTGGGCATATAGATCTTAGCATAGCGGTTCAGCAGCCTCTCTATGGGTGGCTTGTGGGCCTGAGCCTCCTCGATCAGAGTGCGGATCTGGCCCAGAGTGGTCTCGCTCCCTGTTCCAGTGACGAGCACCTCAATCGCCCCCACCTCCAGAAGGGTTCCGGCAAAGACCTTATCCCCTGTCTTCTTCTCCACCGCCAGGCTCTCCCCAGTTATAGCTGCCTGGCTGACAGAGGCCAGTCCGGAGATGACCTCGCCGTCCACTGCAATCCTCTCCCCGGAGCGGACAAGAAGAGTATCCCCCGTTTGAATCTCCTCCAGGCAGACGATCAGATCCCGGCCCTCTCTGCGCACTGTGACGCTATCGGGCAGGAGGCGGGAGAGCGATTCCAGAGATTGATTGGCCCGGGCGGCGACGAACTCCTCCAGAAGGCCTCCTACGAGAAGGAGTACGGCCACCACCGCTGCTGCTGCATACTCGCCGATGGCAATCGCGGCCATCGTGGCAATGGATACCGGTATATCGGCGGTGAAGTCCTTCTCTCTTATGCCCTGCAGAGCAGACCACCAGATATAAGAGGAGCCGACCAGGGCTGCTGCCAGATAGAGGATGCTTCCACTCTCATGCACCTCACCATGATACAGGCCGCCCGGATCGGTGATCACAGCCAAGATCAGGAGAATGCCGCTGGCTAAGGTGAAAATGGTTCCGGGATCGACAAGAAAACTCCTGTAGCGATGCAGCCAGTGCCTGCTCTTGCAGGTAGCGGCTCTGGAGGCCGGATCATTTATATTATTGCCAAGCATCTTATCTTAATCTCCTATATCTCCTGATTCCCGTATGCTTTTATATTACGTCTGTTGATGGCCGTAACAATCAGGCAGGAGACGGCTGGATAAATAGTTATCGAGAAACCTGGCCGCATTGCGCCTGCAACCTGCATAGGAGCATACCGGCTTTTTTCATCCGCTGTTACCGCTCCCGGTGGTGATTCCCTTGACTGCTGCCTGAGATGGCTGGCCAATGACGGCGGCATGCCTGGCACCGGTTAGAACTGGAACATCGGCATCCCCTTCTCAATTCTGAGATCCTGAATCGCCCCCTGGGCGGCACTGCCCTCAGCGCTTCCATTGCTGCATTGTCTGCCATGGCCAACCCCGGAATAAGTGGGACCAATAGCTACTTTCTACAGAAAAGTTAATAAAGATTGGGTTGAATCCACAACTATTGTGTGTCATAATCACAAAAGTGAACAATTGTAAATAAATTGTGAAAACAGTCAAAAGAGGTTGATTAGAAGAGAGGAGAAGGATGATGATGCATAATCTACCAGATGCTAAGCCCTGCAATCTATGGAAAGAGGCCTTAATCGGAGTCGTACTCGCCTGCATCTGTGCGGCACTGATCTGTCCAGTATGTCTGGCCCAATCAGGCGATGCGAAGGGGTCATCCCCCAGGAGCGTGGATATCGTTCACCTGAGCGGTGGTGACTCCGGCTATCCCACGCCATTCATGCACTATCCCCGCGGTCCTGGAATATACAAGATGAACCTGATCTTCGATTGCCTGATAGAGAGGGATGATAAGGGCCTGATCCCCTGGCTGGCAGAGAGCTGGGACATCAGCTCTGACGGGAAGGAGTATACATTCCATCTGAGAGATGATGTCAATTGGGCTGATGGCGAGCCCTTCACTGCAGAGGATGTGAGATTTACCATCGAGTACGAGAAAGAGCACTCACCAGCATCAGCCTATGATCTCTCATTGGTCTTGGATATGAAGGTGATCGATGAGCACACCATCAAGTTCATCCTCAGCCAGCCCATGGCTCCTTTCCTGGACGAGATGGCCTCAGTGCGGATAATCCCCCAGCATATCTGGGAGAAAGTTGATGACCCCAACGCCTTCGATTCTCCAGAGGCGGTAATTGGCACCGGCCCGTATACACTTGAGGAGTACAACAAGGAGCACGGCACCTACAGATTCGCCGCTAAAGAGGACTTCTGGGGACCGACTCCCAGGGTAAAGAGCATCGAGTTTGTGCCCGTCAGCGATGCCACAGTGGCCTTCCAGCAGGGTGCAATCGACTTTGTGGGCCTCTCTGCTGACCTGGTGGATATGTTCAAGAGCGACCCTGAGGTCTACATCTTCCAGCAGCCGGCCGTCTGGGGATATGAGCTGACATTCAACATGGCCAAGAATCCAATTCTAAAGGATAAAGCAGTACGCCAGGCATTTGCCTATGCCATCGACCGGGAGGAGCTGGTGGAGAAGATCGGAAGGGGAGCGGGCAAGCCAGGAAGCATGGGAATTCTGCCCCAGGATCATATCTGGTACAATCCAGATCTTCCCGAGTATGAGCACAATGCCGAAAAGGCGATGAAAATCCTGGAAGAGGATGGCTGGAAGGACAGCGATGGCAATGGGGTGATGGATAAGGATGGACAGGAGCTCTCATTCGATATAATCCTCTCCAGCGACCAGGCGAGAATCGGCGAGCTGGTCAAAGAGAGGCTGAAGGAGGCTGGGATCAGTGTCAGCATCCAGGCGATCGAGAGCAAATCCAGAGATGCAAAGCTTGGCAGTGGCGACTTCGAGATAGGGATCAACGGCTATGGTGGCTGGGGATTTGATGCCGACTACCTGAGAGCCAAATTCTGCGGCGAGTCATTTGGCATAGAGGGAGCAGGCCACGGAAGGCCGCTTACCGGATACCAGAACGATAGGGTGGATGAGCTCTGCCTGGCCCAACTGGGCGAGATCGATGAGCAGAAACGCAAAGAGATCGTCTATGAGATTCAAGAGGTCCTGGCAGAGGACGTGCCGAGCATTCCCCTCTATTATACAGCCAGCTACAATGCCTATCGTCCCGCAGTCTATGATGGCTGGATGAATATGTTCGACCATCATGAGATGACTCACAGCAAGCTGTCATATCTTGACCGCAGCGAATTGGAGAATTGATGAGATGATGGGTGCAAACGAAAATACTGCCTATCTGGCTGAGCACTGGAGAAACCTGACACAAAACAGGAGAAGGGGGCCTCATTCCGCCCTCTTCTGGGACAGAAGAGCAGAAGGATACTCCCGGGGTGTCTCCAAAGAGAGAAAGCAGAATAAGTCAGATCAGTTCTTCGATCTGATAGCCAGCACCGGTCTATCCCTGGATGGAGCTGAGGTTCTCGATATAGGCTCTGGGCCGGGGACCCTCGCCCTGCCTCTCGCCGAATTGGGGGCCAGGGTGACAGCAATCGACATCTCAGAGCAGATGCTGGCCCACTTGAAGAAGAGAGCGGCAGAAGAGGGATTGAATATCGAGAGGAGCATTCACTCTGGTTGGAGTGAGATAGATATCGATTCCCAGGGATTCCGGGGTCGCTTCGACCTGGTGGTCGCCTCCATGACCCCCGGGATCGATGGTCCCGATTCCTTTGAAAAGATGATGGCCGCATCGAAGGGCGTATGCTACTACAGCAACTTCGTCGCCCGGAGGTGGGACCCTTCCTACTACGAGCTATACCGGATGCTCTTCAATGAGTCGTATCCAGAAGGAGGCTATGGCTTTTCCCTGCCTTTTATGTATCTGTACTCCATGGGCTACAGGCCTGCCATCAAGCTCTCCAAGAGCTCCTGGAAGAACGAGGAGACCGTCGAGGATACAGTGGAGACGGTATCTGGATTTTTCAGCAGCAGCAAAATTATCGATGAGGATATGAAGCTCCGGATCAGAGAGTACTTCGAAAAGAGAGCAGAAAACGGCCTCGTTCAATCCACATCTGACAGCATAATAGGCATGATGGTATGGAAGAAGGATCAGATATCTGATATCTGATGACATGGGGATCATGATTCCGAATGGGGTTTAAGGGATGAGGTCAAGAGAGCGAAAGGGCATGGCGGTTCAATACGCCACCGTCCTTTTCATCATCCTTGTGCTGAACTTTTTTCTTCCCAGGATGATGCCAGGGGATCCATTTCTGATCCTGTCTGCAGATGCAGAGAACGAGGTCATATCCGTTCTGACTGAGGAGCAAAGGGAGTATTTCAGGAGCTACTATGGACTGGACCGGCCGGTCCACGAGCAGTTCATAAGCTATCTGGGCTCGCTGGCCAGAATGGATCTGGGAGATAGCATCTACTACAAGGTGCCGGTCAGTGATGCAATATGGTTGCGCCTGCCCTGGACGGCGCTGATCGTTGTGGGAGCGAGCATCATAAGCACTCTCGTCGGCATACTCCTCGGCCTTCTCTCTGCCAGGAATCGAGAGAAGGCGGGCGACAAGCTCCTGCTCCTCGGCCTGATCAGCTTTTCTGAGATCCCCTCATTTCTGCTGGGCCTGATCATCCTTTTGGCATTTGCCGCCCGGCTGAAGATCTTTCCCCTGGCAGGGGCGGTGACCCCGTTCGCCAATTACTCCGGGCCGCTGGATGCCGCCTGGGATATCGGGTACCATGCCGCCCTTCCCATAATCACCCTCTCCCTCACCCAGCTGACTGGAACCTTCTTGCTGGTTAGAAATACTCTGGTCACTGTGATGACCAAGGATTACATCAGGACGGCCAAGGCCAAGGGAATAGGAGAACGTCTGGTCTGGACCAGGCATGCCCTTCGCAATGCACTTCTGCCAGTGGTCACCCGGGTTGGGTTCATGATCGGCATGCTCATGGGCGGGTCGGTACTGGTGGAGAATGTCTTCTCCTATCCGGGTGTGGGAAGCCTTCTCAGGGAAGCTGTAGTTGCCAGGGACTACCCCCTCATCCAGGGGATCATGCTCATCATGGCAGTGAGCATCCTCTCAGTCAACTATCTGGTGGAGATCATCTATGAGCATCTGGACCCAAGAGTGGCAAGCTATGAGGCGGCATGACCTTCGACTCCTATAACCGGCAAAAGAATGCTGCTCTGCTGAAGGCTGTCCGAAAAAGCAGCAGCGCCTGGCTGCAGCAGCATCTTCAATACCACCGGCAAAGCCAGCGCCCGTGGAGCAGAATCATTGGATCGATGCTCTGCACATTCGGCAAATTCACTATGGCAGGAAAGATAACCCTATTCGGCCTGCTTCTAATTGTATTCGTGGCCGTATTTGCTCCATTTATAACCATCTACGAGCCATCGGCCATATCTGGAGGCTCCCTGGAGCCGCCGGGGCCAGAGCATATCCTGGGAACGGATGAGCTGGGAATGGACATCTGGTCTCAGATATGTTACGGAGCCAGGATGAGCCTGATCATCGGCCTGGCGGTGGCGCTGATATCCGGGGTTGGAGGAGGCACTCTGGGGCTATTGGGCGGCTATTTGGGAGGGAACTGGGATAGAGTTCTCCTCCGGGCGATTGATATCACCATGGCCCTGCCGAGCTTTCCCCTGTTGATCGTAATAGCAGCATTTCTCAATCCCAGCATCCTCAATGTGATACTGGCGCTCGTCTTTCTGAGCTGGGCTAAGCCGGCCAGGATAGTGCGTTCCTCTGCTCTGGCCATGAAAAAGCAGCATTACATCATCTCCGCCAGGCTCAATGGAGCCAGCCCCTCCTATATCATCAGGAGGCACATCATGCCCGAGGTGCTGCCGGTCCTGTTTGTCAGCATCCTCAATATAGCATCTTATGCCATTGTGGCCGAGTCGGGCCTGGCATTCCTGGGGCTGGGAGATCCCACTTCCAAGAGCTGGGGCATGATGCTCCACTATTCAACCAGCTTCCGCTCGATCTACTTCACCCCCTACTGGCAGTGGTGGCTTATACCACCATTAGTGGCACTGATATTTCTCCTCCTCTGCCTGGCCTTCATCGGCAGGGATATGGAGAGGGTCATCGATCCGAAGCTGAGGATGGGAGGCCGATCATGATGCCGCTGCTCCAGATCAATGATCTGTCCATTGATTACCTATCAGAAGGAACAGCGGGCAGATCCTTCCGGGCAGTGGATGGAATCAGCTTTGCTTTGGAGAAAGGGGAGATGCTTGCCGTGGTGGGAGAGTCTGGAAGCGGCAAGACCACCCTTGCTCTGGGAATCATGAGGCTTCTTCCTGAGAATGCCAGGGTTACGGGGTCGATAATCCTCAAGGGCAGGGATTTCAATTCCATGTCGGAGGAGGAAAAAGACCAGATCCGCTGGAAGGAGATTGCTGTTGTATTTCAAAACAGCCTTGAGGTCCTGAATCCGGTGATGAGGATGGAGGATCAGATATGCGAGCCCATGATAAAGCATCTGCATATCGAAAAGGACGAGGCAAAAAAGAGAGGCTCAGAGCTATTCCGCCTGGTTGACCTGGATCCGGTCTGGCTGAAGGCCTATCCCCACCAGCTCTCCGGCGGGATGAGACAGAGGGCGCTGATTGCCATGGCTCTATCATGTCAACCCGAAATTCTGATCCTCGATGAGGTGACATCGGCTCTGGATGCCTTCACCAAAGCAAAGATAGCCGATCTGCTCAGGAGGCTGCAGAGGGATTTTGGATACAGCATGATACTGATCTCCCATGATATCAGCTTTCTCTCTTCCCTCACCAACAGGATGATGGTGATGTATGCCGGCCGGGCTATGGAGCGGGGAGATACAGATAAGATGATAGACCATCCCCTGCATCCTTATACCAGGGGGCTCATCAACTCCACACCCGGCATCTTCCTCTACCGCGACCTATGGGGGATACCGGGAGAGGCTCCATCAGGAGCAGTGCCGGGCTGCCCGTTCTACTCCCGTTGCACCCAGAGAGTCGATCTATGCATGAGCAGCTCGCCGGCTCTGCAGCCTGTGAACAGCGAGCGGGAGGTGGCTTGCCATTTGGGTGGGGTTGTCACCCTTCTCTCCGCCTCGGGGATGAACTACTGCTACCGCCTGCCCGATGGAGGGGTGCTTGATGCCGTAAAGGACGTCTGCCTGGATATCAGTGAGGGTGAGGTCCTGGCCATCGTCGGCCAGACGGGCTCGGGAAAGTCAACCCTCGCCCATATGCTGGCCGGGGTGATGGGCTCTGGGGTGGGGGAGATCTATTTCAAAGGGAACAGGATGAATGGAAAGGGGTATGGATCTCAATACGGCGGGATTCAGATAGTCTTCCAGGATCCGGTCAACGCCACCAGCTCCAGGTTCACCGTTCTGGATGCAGTGAAAGAGCCTTTGGATATCAACCATCTGCAAAGGCCAGAGGAGAGGGTCGAGCTGGTGAAGGCAGCTCTCGCTTCAGTTGGCCTTTCCAGCTCTGAGCAATTCCTGAACCAATACTGTGGGAGGCTGAGCGGGGGCCAGAGGCAGAGGGTGGCCCTGGCCCGGGCGCTTATAATGAAGCCCAAGCTCCTGATCGCCGATGAGATCACCTCCTCTCTGGACGTCTCCACTGCCGCCAATGTCCTCCGGATGTTGAAAGGGCTGCAAAATTCCCAGGGGTTCGCCATGATCTATATAACCCATGACCTCATGGTCGCCCTCAAGGTGGCAGACAGAATCGCCATCATGGAGAGGGGGAGGATCATCGAGATCGGCAATTCTCATCAGGTGATTCTTCATCCCCAGGAGGAGGCGACAAGAAAGCTGGTGGAGACGAAGATGAATCGAGAAGAGCTGATTCCTGGTGGCTGATAAATAAAACCCCATTAGGGAGCTTTGATGTTGATGGCCCTCTGGTATTTATGAGCTCTCTGTGATGTTGATGGCCCCTCTGATGTTTATGAGCCCCCTGTGATGTTGATGGCCCCTCTGATGTTTATGAGCTCTCTGTGATGTTGATGGCCCCTCTGATGTTTATGAGCTCTCTGTGATGTTGATGGCCCCTATATGATATTTATGGGCCTTATGATGTTTATGGCTCCATGATGTTGGTGAATGAAAAGTGGCATGTGCAATTGATGTAAGACAGCTCTCGAAGCTCTATAATGGCGGGATCAAGGCCCTGGACGGGCTCGATCTAAGGGTAAAAGCAGCGAAGGTATTCGCCTTTCTGGGTCCAAATGGCTCAGGCAAGACCACCCTGATGAGGATACTGACCACTCAGATCAGGCCGACCTCAGGCTCGGCATATATCTTCGGCCTGGATACAGTCAAGAGCGGTCAGGAGATCAGAAAGATCATCGGCTATGTGCCTCAGGAGACCAGCGTCTGGCTGGATATCAGCGGATATGAGAATCTGCTGATCTACTCCAAGATCTACGGCGTTCCATCCAAGATGAGAGAGAAGAGAATCCAGGATACACTGCAGAGCATGGGCATCGAGGAGGTGGCGGACAGGATGGTCAAGAGCTACTCCGGGGGGATGGTGCGCAGGCTGGAGATCGCCTGTGCCCTGCTCGTCGGGCCCAGGATTCTGTTTCTGGATGAGCCGACGATAGGCCTGGACCCATCGGCAAGAAAGGCGGTCTGGGAGAATCTGATATCATTCAAGCAGGAGTACGGCACCACAGTCTTCTTCAATACTCATTATATGGATGAAGCAGACCTCTACTCCGATGAGATAGCGATAATAGACAAGGGCAGGATTGTGAAATCCGGAACGGCAAGTGAGCTGAAGCAATCTTTGAGAAGCGAGATCATTCAGGTCTATTCACATGACCGGATCGGAGGAAGGGTACTGGAGAGCATCAGGGATCTGGCATTTGTCCAGGGTGTCATCGATAATAACTCCCATCTGGAAATAATTGTGGGGGACTCAGAGACCAGGCTGCCTTTGATCCTGGATCTCTTGAGGGGGGAGGGGATCTCCCTTGAGAGGATATGCACTGCCAAGCCCACATTGGATGACGTCTTCTTGAATTATGCTGGCGCCATTCATCTCAAATGCAGGGAAGAGGAAGAACGGGGATCAAAACCGGTGCAGGCCTGATCGATATGGCTCTGAGCGATTCAATCCGGGAGATGTTTGCCATGATCGAGCTGGAGATCAGAAGGCTCAGGCATGACCGCACTGAGATCTATACCCGGGCGGTGCAGCCCATACTCTGGCTTGGCATCTTCGGGACGATCATGGGCCGGGTCAATGCCATACCCACAGGCGGTCTTCCCTATATCGACTACATCACCCCGGGGGTATTGCTCCAGTCCACCATATTCGTCTCTGTATTCTACGGCCTGACCATCGTCTGGGAGAGGGAGACCGGGATTTTAAAGAGGCTTCTTGTGGCTCCGACCTCCATTTATGCTACTGTAATCGGCCGGTCGGTGGCCTCCGGGGTGCGGGCAGTGGTCCAGGCTCTGATAATATTTCCCGTGGCCATACTGCTGGGTGTCAAGTTCATCTCCAACCCCTTCTACATAGCAGCCGCTTTTATCATCCTATTTCTGGTCTCGGGAGGCTTTGCCGCCATCTCCATCCTGGTGGCCTCCATCATGAAGACCAGGGAGAGGTTCATGGGGCTGGGCCAGGCATTGATCATGCCCCTTTTCTTTGCCAGCAACGCCCTTTACCCCGTGGAATTGATGCCTTCTGCTCTGCAGATGTTCGCTGTGCTCAATCCCCTCACCTATGCAGTGGATGCAGTAAGGGGCCTGATGATAAGTGGGGAGTTGAGCAAGCTGTCCATCGATCTCCTGGCCATACTGATCTTTGATGTGGTGGTCTTCACCCTTGCATCGCTCAGCTTCAGGAAGATTATTGAGTGAGAAGGGGAGACTAGATGGGGAGAGGGTGCAATTGACCGACGGCAAGACAGAAGCCAAGAACATCCTGATATGCGGCGCAGGGGCGATAGGCTCTTTTATGGGTTATCTTCTCTCCGATCCGGCTCTTGAGGATGGGGCGGCGATCGAGAATGTGGCCCTGCTGGGAAGGATGAGGCATATGGAGAGGATCAGATCTGAGGGATTGGAGGTGGAGGCTCTCGAGGGCACAAAGCGGCTCTATTTCAAACATCTGTTCTCCAGGCTGGAGGAGCTTGAAGCCTCCGATTTCTGTCCACAGATGCTGCTGATCTCCGTCAAGAGCTATTCTCTGAAGGGGCTCTGCGAGGAGATCGCTCGATCCGGCCTGTTGGAGGAGAGGCTGAAGGCCTCTCGCTTCCTTTTGCTGATGAATGGCATGGGAAATGGAGAGCTATTCCGAACCCTCCTCCCGCAGGCCTCAGGAAGGATCTTTGAGGGGATCACCTCAAACGGGGTCAAGCTCGCCCGGGAGGGCAGGATCGAGCTGAAGGGCAGGGGGCCAACACTGATCGAGCAGGGTCTCTTGGGGGAATGGGAGCAGTTCATGAGAGCCCGGTTTGAAGCACGGGGATTTCAGATCGATTTCGTCCCGGATTTCAAGAGGCAGCAATGGAATAAGCTCTTTATCAACTCGGTGATAAATCCAATAGCCGCCCTGGCCCGGCAGCAGAACAGGGTCATCCTCTCCCCTGTTCTGCAGAGCACTGTGGAAAGGGTGGTCAGGGAAGGGGTGGCGGTGGCAGGCGCTGAGGGGCTGGAATTTGATCCCGAGGCGGTCTTTGATCTGGTCTTTTCCGTGGCCGAGAGGACAGCAGAGAACAGTTGCAGCATGCTGCAGGATCTCCTGAATGAGAAGAGCACTGAGATCGATTCTATAAACGGCTATATCGTCCGCCTGGCCAAAGAGCATTCCCTTGCCGTTCCCGTGAACGAGGCATTATACAGCCTGATAAAGGCGGCTGTTAGAGGCCCATAAGAATCGAATTTCAGTTGGGAGATCTATAACAAACCCCTGGCAAGAGAGGAATTGTGGACTGGTTCTCTTTCTCTATTGCTGGAGCCGCCTGCCTGGCGGTCACAGGGGTCATCGACAAGTTCTACCTGGGCAGATATGTCCGCAACAGCCTGGCTTATCTCTTCGTCCTGGTGGTGATCCAGCAGATCTTCCTCCTGCCCATCTTGGCCTATGCCGGCCTTGTGTTCATCTATCCGCATAGCCTTTATGCTCTGTCGACCGGATTGCTGCAGGTGATCCTCTGGGCAGCATATCTGTCTGCCCTCAAGGTCGAGGAGGCGAGCAGGATCGCCGGCCAGGTCTATGTCTTTCCGGTGTTTGTCTTCCTGGGGGAGTTCTTCATATTGGGCGAGACCTTGCGCCCCTCGGACTATGCAGGCGGTGCCCTGCTGCTCTTGGCCGGCCTTCTCATCTCCTACCGTCCGGCCTCAAACCCTGGGAGCAGAGTCAAGAGGGGCAGGATCTCTCCCGCTCTGAAGTATATGGTGGTCTTCTGGATCTTCGCTGCCGCCTACTCCCTGGCCTCCAAGCATCTGCTCGACTATGTCATTGAGTGGCATCTGATCGTCTGGTCGTCGCTTGGCAGCCTGATTGCAGTCTGCGCCCTCCTGGTCAATCGAGAGCTCCGGCGGGAGGCGAGGAGCTACTTTCGTTCCAGCCCAGCGCGCCTCTCAATCCTCTTCTTGAATGAGCTCTTTGATTTCCTGGGCAGAGGGGCCTTCATCTTCGCTTATGCCCTGGGCTCTGTGGCCCTGGTATCCAGCGTCTCTGCCCTGCAGCCCTTCATCACCCTAGTCTATGTCCTGATCCTGGGTGTCCTGGTCCCTGGAGCACTGGTGGAGGAGATGGACCGCCGGGCAGCTGGGATGAAGATTGCAGCGGCGGGGCTGATCATTGCCGGGGTGTACCTGGTCTCCTGAGGGTGTCTATCAGCTCAGGTCACGCGGAAAGCCAGTGAAAAAGCTGTAGAGCGGAAGAGCACGGGACTATATCCTCAACGATTCCTTAAGCTGCCTTTTTATCTGGGAGAATTCCTCCTCGCTGATGCAGAATGATTCGATCTTCGAGCCGCTCCACCAGTCGAACCTGGCCTCATTGAGAATGCTGAGCAGCAGGGCATGGGTCTCAAGCCAGTCATAATCTATGCCTTGCTCTCTCAGTGCCCTGGTGAACTGGGGGCAGATATAAGCTATGCATTTTGGTGTCTTATGAGTCTGGAGGATGCAGCCTTTGTCGCTGGAGTAGGGGCAGGATCTCTTTGTTATGTCGCCTCTTCCGTAAATCCTCTCTCTCTCTGCATCCAGCTTGCTGCAGCCGGTGACGCTCTTGGGATATAAGACGACATTCTCATTGCAGCAGCCATTGCAGGTGATGCCATAGTTTTCCTTGCAGTAGCCTGTACCCTCGAAAAAATCATGAAGCAACGACTCCAGCTCCAGATACCTGGCCAGGGGCTCTCTTAAATCGGGCTGGGGGCTCTCTGGCAGAAGAGCCCTCTCTCCGCCCATCGGAATTGACTCTGAATGCAATTATCCCACCAGCTTCTTCTGCCTCTATTAAACCTGATACTTAATAACTATTCCTGATATACTGTCGGCAGAAGCTTCCGGCCAAGATAGAAATGGACCATCCCCCGGCCGGGGAGGGGCACGGGCCTCGGGTCGATATCAAACTCCGCTGCCCTGATGCCGGCCACCGGCAGAGAGTGAGCGCCTTCGCCCATATGGAGGGCAATGCACCCAGTATCACTATGAGGGATCTGCAATCATCCAATTGGCTTCAAGATATAGGCTGCCATAGCAGGCTGCCGGCCTTATCTCACGCCAGCGCGGGTGTCAGACCATTTATTCAGGCCCCAGGGCAATAAAACCACCATTGCTCCAAAGAGGATTATTGCAAATATTTGGGACATCACATCCATGCATCATCACCTCCTCTCTATTCCTCGACCGCTCCCCTTGACAATTCAAAGCTATAAATGCTGCGGTCAAATAGTAAAAAGATCTGCTGGATATTGCCTTAAAAGAAAAAGAAATGCCTAAGAACTGAAAAATTTGGCATATTTTGGGCTGGTAAATCAACCAAAAAAGGAAAATAGGTGAATTGGCAGAAAAGGTAAATAACCGGGAAAAAATGGACTGCCCTCTCCTTCCTCTCTTCCGATCCGCCCCTGCCTGGGGGCTCAGGCAGCCTGGAGGGATCACTCCCTCTGGGCCAGAGCAGGCTCAATATAATCTGCGCACCACATATTCGCCGTATAAGTAGCCAGGGGGATAGTAGTAGAGGCCAGGGTAAAGGCTGCCAAAGGAGTATGGATACCAGCGGCTGTATGGAGGATACCATCTGCTTGCATACGGGGGCTTTCCTCCCGTCCAGTAGCCTGTGCCGTTCTCCGACTTCCAGGTATAGCGCAGATCCGGCAATAGATAGCCATTGACTGCAATGCTCCCTTTCGGACCGCCGCCCCAGTACCACAGATCGCTATAAGTGCTCTGGGCGGGGGCTGTGATCCTATGGCCAAGGCTATCCAGCCATAATCTGCCGTACTCGCCGCCCACATAGGGGGCGTAAGCTATGCTCTGTGCATAGCAGCTCTCTGCCAGTGAAAATACCGCCAGCAAGAAAATCAGCGATACAATTATTGCTGTTATTGTCTTCATCCCAACTCTCCGCTTAATTATGGGTCGCGGATCGATAAAAAACTTTTGATTAAAAAAAGGTTCAGGTGTCAGGTGGTCAGGGGACCACTCTGGCGCTCAGGATCCTGACCTCTTTTGCCGGCCGGTCCATAGCTCCGGTCTTCACCTTGCCGATCCTGTCCACCACATCCATCCCCTCGATCACCTTGCCAAAGGCGGGATGTTTGCCGTCCAGGAAGTTGTTGTCCACCAGATTGATGAAGAACTGGCTGCCTCCGGTGTTGGGCCCGGCATTGGCCATGCTGATGGTCCCCCGATTGTTCTTGCTGCTGGGGGAAAACTCATCCTTGATGGAATAGCCCGGCCCGCCCCTCCCCGTTCCGGTGGGGTCTCCGCCCTGGATCATGAAGCCATCGATGATCCGATGAAAGATCACTCCGTCATAGAAGCCCTTCTCCACCAGCTTCTTGAAGTTGCCTGCAGTGATGGGCATATCCGGATAGAGCTGAATGGTGACATCGCCCATGCTGGTGTTGAGCAGAACCTTAGCTCCTGCCTCTGTGCTATCTGCTGTCATTGTCAAATCATCTCCATTGTCAAATCATCTCCATTGTCAAATCGTCTCCATTATCGATCTACTCATGTGATCAGCTGATTCGTTTGGCCTTAATGATCACGACCTCCTCTACAGGTCGGTCAGCACTGTCCCTCTTGACCTTTCCGATCCTGTCCACCACATCCATGCCCTCTATGACCCGGCCGAATACCGGATGCTTCTCATCCAGGAAGCTGTTGTCAGCCAGGTTGATGAAAAACTGGCTCCCTCCGGTCTCGGGTCCGGCATTGGCCATGGCTATGGTGCCGCGCTCATTTCGATTATGATCGGTGAACTCATCCCGGATGGTATAACCCGGCCCGCCCCTTCCCGTTCCGGTGGGGTCTCCGCCCTGGATCATGAAGCCATCTATAACCCGGTGGAAGATCACACCATCATAAAAGCCCTCATCCACCAGGCTCAGGAAGTTGCCTGTGGTGATGGGCATATCACTGTAGAGCTGAAGGGTGATGTTGCCCATGCTGGTCTCCATGAGGACCTTTGCATCTTCAGCACTCTTCTCACCATCCTTGATCAGGCAGCCCGCCTGGATCACGGCCAGCACCAGAATGCCGACAGCCAGATAAGATCCAAGTTGCATCATCGAAAAATGGAGGACCTGAGGAGAAATAAGCCTTCCGGAGTGAAAGGTAAAAGGGAAAATAAGCGATCTTCGGAGCCGAGCCCGGCTATTTCATGGCCCGGCTCTCATCCACCACAATGTAGTCCTTTATTGCAACCACTGAGCTGTATGGTATCAGCACATACTTGCCATCCTCTCGATACCTGCTGCGATCAAGGCCCGAGTTGGGCTTCACCACCAGGTCCACCAGCCTTCCGGTCATGACCTCGTAGATCAGGTTCTCCAGATCTCCCAGCACCCGGCCATCGACGTTTACGATCTCCTTATCTGCAATGCTTCCTGCGAACACCTTTCCCATGCCTCTTAGACCCCCTATCTTGAATATCCAGATCCAATCTCAGATCCAATCTCAGATCCAGGCCTGAATCCAAGCACCAGATGCGGACCAGGTCATCTGTAGCCGGCGAGCGAGGCCGGCTCAACCTTGATTCCGCCCTTGAACCTCTCTCCTATGCGCTCATAATAGCTGAGCATATGCTCCTCCACGCTCGGCCTCACCTTCTTCAAAGCTTCACGGTAGTGCCTCATCTCCACTCTGTCCAGCCCCTCCCGCAGAGCGAGCATGGCCCCCTCCCGGCAGAGGTTATCCAGATCTGAGCCCACATAGCCATCGGTCAGCTCCGCCAGCTCATCCAGGCTCACATCCTCTCCCCTGGGCGTCTTTGCGGCATGGATCTTGAGGATCTCATATCTCCCCTGCCGGTCGGGCGGCCCCACCAGTAGCATGCGGTCGAACCTTCCCGATCGAAGCAGCGCCGGGTCAAGGATATCGGGCCGGTTGGTGGCGGCGATCACCATAACATCCTTCAGGCTCTCCAGGCCGTCAAGCTCTGCTAAAAGCTGGTTTACCACCCGTTCCATCACCCTGCTCCCCTCTTCCACCCCTCTCATAGGGGCGAGGGAGTCCAGCTCGTCGAAGAATATGATCGCCGGCGAGACCTGCCTTGCCTTGCGAAATATCTCTCTTATCGCCTTCTCTGACTCGCCCACCCACTTGGAGAGCATCTGCGGGCCCCGGATGCTTATGAAGTTGGCAGATGTCTCATTGGCCACCGCCTGGGCGATCATGGTCTTGCCTGTACCCGGCGGCCCGTAGAGGAGAATTCCCTTGGGCGGCCTTATGCCCATCCTCTGGAACTTCTCCGGGTGTTTGATGGGCCACTCTATGGACTCGATCAGCTCCTGCTTCAAGGATCCCAGTCCGCCCATATCCGCCCAGCTGACGCGGGGCACCTCCACCAGAACCTCTCTCATGGCCGAGGGCTCTATCTCCTTGAGAGCCTCCTCGAAGTCAGAGCCCGTGACCTGCATCTGATCGATGATCTCCCGCGGTATCTCATCCTCTGAGGTGAGATCGGGCAGGTAGCGGCGGAGGGCCTTCATGGCCGCCTCTTTGCACAGGGCATTCACATCCGCCCCCACAAAGCCATGCATCCTGTCCGCCAGCCCTTCCAGGTTGACGTCATCTGCCACGGGCATATTCTGCATATGGATCTGCAGGATCTCCACCCTCCCCGCTCTATCCGGGACCCCGATCTCGATCTCTCTGTCGAACCGCCCCGGCCGGCGAAGGGCGGGGTCGATGGCCTCCTCCCGGTTGGTGGCTCCTATCACCACCACCTGCCCCCTCTCCTTCAGGCCGTCCATCATGGCCAGAAGCTGGGCCACCACCCTTCTCTCCACCTCTCCTGTGACCTCGCCCCTCCGGGGGGCAATGGAATCGATCTCGTCGATGAAGATGATGGAGGGGGCGGACTTCTGCGCCTCCTCGAAGATCTCCCTCAGCCTCTGCTCGCTCTCGCCATAGTATTTGGACATGATCTCCGGCCCGGCGATGGAGATGAAGTTCGCCCCGCTCTCATTGGCCACTGCCTTGGCGATCAGGGTCTTTCCTGTGCCCGGCGGGCCGTAGAGAAGAACCCCTTTGGGCGGCTCGATGCCGAGCTTTTGGAAGATCTCAGGATGCTTCATGGGCAGCTCGATCATCTCCCTTACCCGCTGCACCTCAGAGCGCAGACCGCCCACATTCTCATAGGTGATTCCAGTAGCCTTGACCGACTGGATGCTCTTGGCCGGCTTCTCCAGGAGAACGATCTCCGTCCTCTCGCAGATCACCACCACGCCATCGGGATGGGTCTCTGTCACCACCAGCGGCACGGGCTCCATCCGCCCCACAAAGGGATGGCTGCCTGCGCTCATGATGGGAAGGATATCCCCCGCCACCACCGGCCGCTTGAGGGTCTGGCGGCGGATCATATCCGCAGCCTCATCTCCATAGTGCATATGTGAACCTGCGGGAGGAGCGAGGACGATCCTCTGCGCCTCGGCATACCTGGCCTTGCGGATCTTCACCTTGTCTCCGATGCCAACCCCGGCATTCTGGCGGATGAAGCCGTCTATCCTGATGTAATCCTGAGACCAATCCTGCCGGTCGGCCCGCCAGACCTTGGCTGCAGTGAGCCTCTTCCCCTCAACCTCAATGATGTCTCCCGGGCTGAGCCTCAGGGTCAAAAGGGCGTTGGGGTCCAGGCGGGCGATGCCCCGGGCAGAGTCATTGGGATAGGCTTTGGCCACCTTTAAAGCTATATCCTTGAATTCACGCACAGTTTCAGTCTATCTATGCTTCTCGATTTAAATCTATCTGGTGTCGATGGGTTTTTTTTTTATTCAAAAAAGGAACCGATCTCTCTATTCCATTGGGCCGGTTGGACTCTGACTGCTGGAATGTCTCTTTTAAATAGGATCGACTGCAATTGATTGTCATGGTCCAGAAAGAGAGTATGGAGGAGCTTATAGCCGCGGCCAGAGGCGAGATCGAGGTCGATCTCCTCCTTCTCGGGGGATCGGTCGCCAACCTCATATCGGGCGGGGTTCGCAGAGCAGATGTTGCTGTGCACAAAGGGATGATCGTGGGCTTTAGTTGCAGCAGTGCTCGCGAGACTGTGCATTTGGATGATCTGATCCTGGCCCCGGGGTTCATCGACGGCCATGTCCATATTGAGAGCAGCATGGTCACCGTTCCAGAGTATGCACGGGCAGTGGTTCCTCATGGAACCACCACAGTGATCGCCGACCCCCATGAGATCGCCAACGTCTGGGGCGAGAAGGGGGTCCGCTATATCCTTCATTCAGCGAGAGATGTTCCCCTGAACGTCTTCGTCATGCTCCCTTCCTGTGTCCCGGCCACTGACATGGAGACGGCTGGAGCTCTACTGGGCCCGGATTCTCTGGCCGGGCTATTGAGGGAGGAGGGGGTGATTGGCCTGGCCGAGGTCATGAACTATCCTGGGGTCATCTTCCGGGATCCGCAGCTCATGGATAAGATCCGGCTGGCAGGGGGGCGGCTTGTGGACGGCCATGCCCCCCGCCTCTCCGGCCAGGATCTATCCGCTTACATCTGTGCGGGCATAAGATCGGATCATGAGTGTACCACCCTGGCTGAGGCGGATGAGAAGCTGTTCTCAGGGATGTTCATCATGCTGCGGGAGGGAAGCGCCGCCAGCAACCTCTCAGAACTCCTGCCTCTGATCACGCCTGAAAACTCCCGCCACTTCCTCTTCGTATCAGACGACCGCCACCCAAGGGATATCCTCCTGGAAGGGCATATCGATTTTATGCTGAGAAGAGCAATTAGAGAGGGTCTTGATCCCATCGTCGCCCTGCAGATCTCCAGCCTCAATGCCGCCCGCTACTTCGGCCTGGCCGACCTGGGGGCCATAGCACCCGGCTACCGGGCGGACATCGCCGTCCTGGACGGCCTGGAGGAGCCGAGGGTGGTGCAGGTATTCAAGGACGGCAGGCTGGTGGCCAGGGATGGCGATCTCATCGCCCGCATGAATAAGCCGGCTCGGGCCCTTCATAAGCCGATGCAGATCGCTGCCCTCAGCCGCCGATCATTTGAGATCCGGGCTGGGAAGGGGCCTGCCCGCACCATTGGCATCGTCCCCGGCCAGATCATCACCCGATCTCTGTCCCTCTTCCCCCGCATCCGGGATGGGGTGGTGCTGTCGGACACCGATCAGGATATCCTCAAGCTGGCGGTGATCGAGAGGCACAGGGCCACGGGCAATGTAGGCCTGGGTCTGGTGCAGGGCTTCCGCCTAATGAAGGGCGCTCTGGCCACCTCTGTGGCCCACGACTCCCACAATATCGTCGTGGTCGGGACAGGGGATGAGGAGATGCTGGCTGCAGTCAGTGCCATCAAGGGGATGAACGGCGGTCTGGTGGCGGTGGAGGGGGGCCGGGCCCTGGCCTCTCTGCCTCTGCCTGTAGCCGGGCTGCTCTCAGAGAGCCATATGCAGGAGGTGGCAGAGGGGATTGATAAGTGCATCGATGCAGCGAAAGGATTGGGCTGCTGCCTGAAAGATCCCTTCATGGCCCTCTCCTTTCTCTCCCTGCCTGTGATCCCGGAGCTGAAGCTCACCGACAGGGGGCTGGTGGATGTCCCGGCCTTCCGGCTGGTTCCCCTGTTCGAATGATCTGGAAACCCGCCAACGGGAAGTCTTTTATGGAACCAGGCTCAATTCAAACCGGTGATAGTAAATGGTAAGGATAAGTGGAAGATCGGGCAGGACCAAGGGCTCTCCCTCGGGAGGAGATAAGTTCGAGCAGGAGATCTACATGACTGCTGGCGAGATGGCAGATATGATGCGCGGTCTGGCGAGCGAGATCGAGAACAGAGGGCGGGTTGAGGCCTCTTATGCTGATTGGACTTTGGGAGTGAATCCCAGTGAGCCCCTCAAGGCAGAGATACAGTTCAAGCACGATCCGAGCAGAAGGGAGCTGGAGGTTCAGTTGAAGCTCAAAGAGTTCCCGTGAATAAAGCGAAAGCGGTTTTGGGAGTTAGCACTGAAATCATAACCAGAAGACCTGCGAATAGCAAACTTTTTATGGAACCGGATCCATTTACAGGTCGGTGATAGAAAATGGTAATAATCCAAGGAAGACCAGGAAGAACCAAGGGCACCCCCCTTGGAGGAGATAAGTTCAAGCAGGAGCTCTATATGAATCGTGCCGAGATGGCGGAGATGATGCGCGGTCTGGCGAATGAGTTCGAGGGCGGAGGACGGGTTGAGGCCTCTTATGGCGGATGGACTTTGGGAATGACTCCCAATGAGCCCATGATGGCAGAGGTGAGGTTTGATCCCGAACCGGGTAGAAGAGAGTTCGAGATCCGGCTGACCCTCAAAGAGTTTCCGTGAGAAAATGGTTTCGCCAGAATAACAAGAATTCCTATAGCATTGCCGCCCTCATGCCCCTGCTCCGGGCCGATCTGGCCCCGGGGCCAAGGGCGGGAATCATGCTCTACAGTTTTGCCACTCCCCAGGCTGGGGAGGTTTACCATGAGGTCAACCAGGCCCGGGAGGCGGGGCTGGATGCCCTCTTCATCGCCGGCGGCCCTCATCCCTCCGCCCTGCCGGAGGAGGCCCTGGAGTATTTCGATTATGTAGTCATAGGGGAGGGAGAGGAGACCCTGCCCGAGCTGATAGATGCCATAGAGACGGGCAGAGGGGCAGCCAGTGTCCGGGGCATAGCCTATAGAAGAGGGGAGGAGGCGATCTATACCGGGGATAGGCCGCCTGTGGATCTGGACTGCTATCCTCCTTTCAGCAGCATCCTCGCCCCTATAGAGATCACACGAGGCTGCCCCTGGGGCTGTGCCTACTGCCAGACCCCCCGCCTCTTCGGGCGCTGCATGCGCCACCGCTCCATCCCCGTCATCTCCAGATTCGCCCGCCGCCATAAAGATATCCGTTTCACCTCCCCCAACTCCCTCGCCTATGGCTCCGATGGCAGGCGCCCCCGGCTGGAGAAGGTCAGCGCCCTGCTGGAAGCCCTCCGCGGGCAGAAGAAGCCCATCTACTTCGGCACCTTTCCCTCTGAGGTGAGGCCCGATTTCGTATCTGATGAGGCCCTGGAGATCATAACCCGGCACTGTGCCAACAGGAGCATCAGCCTGGGAGGTCAGTCCGGCAGCCCAGCCGTCCTGGAGAGGATTGGAAGGGGGCATGGCAGGCAGGAGATAGAGTCTGCCTGCGAGATCATCTTAGAGCATGGACTCATTCCCCAGGTGGATCTGATATTCGGCCTGCCGATGGAGTCTGCAGAGGATCAAAAGATGTCCCTGGACCTGGTCAGATGGATCGAGGGAAAAGGAGGGAAGGTGCGGGCGCACCGGTTCATGCCCCTGCCCGGAACTCCTCTCTGGGAGGAGACCCCCTCTCCCCTCTCCAGAGATGCAGAGGCTCTGCTGGGCAGCCTGGCTCAGAAAGGGCGCCTGTCAGGCAGTTGGGGCTAGAGGTAAAACTGCCGGAAAGGCTTGCGGTATTCGTCTTGCAGCTCATATCTTATTATCATCTTATCGGGCAGCACCTGGATCTCCCTTACAGACTGTGAGAACAGGAACCAGATGAAGCCCCTGTCCGGGAGCCTGTACCGGTCTGGCAGGGTGGAGGTGAACTCGGATTCGCCCAGGATATAGGTTCGCAGCAGCTCGCTTCCGGAAGCGAAGAGGAAGGGGAAGCTTACATTCTCAATCTCCCTTTGGCATGTGCCCTTCAGCCTCAGGCGGTCTGCCAGGAAATTCAGATAATCGTCCTTGTTTATCACCAGCTCTCTCATCTCGCTCAATCAAGTCACCACCGGTGGACTGGCGGGGATAAGAGATAAAATTAATCGTCAGAGAGCTATTGGGCAGCGATCTCAACCTCCTCATCCTCATCAGATTCAAGCGAACTCTCCTGGCAATGGGGTCCATCGCCGCTCTTCAATCCATACCGGCCTTGAAGCTGTCTGCCGGACGAGGATTCCTCCAGATCCCCTCCCAGCTCATTGATCTGGAATATCAGGCCGCTGAATGCCTCCAGCTCTCTGGCTATGACCTCCTCCCGGGTTAAGTAGATGCTTCTCTCCGATTCGACGGTGAGGGCATCTGGCCCTCTGAAGACCAGCCTCCGAACCCCATCCCGGCGAAGCGCCTGGCGAATCTCTCTGTCATGGGCTAAGACCATCCCTGGGATGAGCACCGTCTCCCTTATGTCCTCCAGGTTCAGGCGGTTGAAGTCCTCAATGGTGATGAGGCCGCCGATCTCCTTATTCACTGCAACCACATTCACAGCCTCCCCCAGCTCCTCGAATATGGCTGATAGGAGTGGATAGGCCACAGAGCTGGTGATGATGGTAGCGCTCCTCTCTATGGCAGGCAATCGATCCAGCTCCTCTTTATGATGGGCCAGGGCGAAGGGCGCTCCCGTCAGGGGGTCCCAAAGGGGGGTCCCTATTACCCTCATATCATACTGCTCATAGATCTTGGTGGCAATTCTGCTGATCTCCTCCACCGGATAGGGAATTATGCCCGGCATCACTGGATCGTTTCCGAAGATGAGCCCCTGCTCTTTGCTATTGGCAAATGACATGAGCATCAGGCCTTTTGCCCCCATATCGCTTAGATCCTGACAGGTCTTCTCCAGCTCAGGGCCATCGTTTATCCCCGGTATGAGGACGATCATGGCATAAAGATCGGCCCTCTCGCAGAATGTCCTGAGGTTTGCGAGCACTGCCTCAGGATGTTTATCATTCACATATCTGCGGCGGAGCTCCGGGTTGGTGGAGAAGACAGAGAAGCTGATCCTCTTGAGGCCGGCATCGACCAGGGGACCGGCCTCATCTCCCCGGGAGAAGCCCTTTCCACTGGTGTAATCCAGCTGGATTGGGATCTCGCCATTGCTGAGGGTTTGAACCAGTTTGAGCAGGTCTGGATGAAAGCTGGCATCACCGTTTCCTTTTATGGTTATAGCATCTGGCCGGGAAAAGGCGCACTGTTGGGAGGCTTCGAATATCAATTGGTCCAGGGACTTGAAGCCGGGCTGGATCTCTAAGATATATCTAGAACAGTAATCGCATCCTTTTTTATGTGGCGCGCACTGTTTGCAACCCAGCGGTTCTACCCAGTTTACCCCTTTAAAATAACAGAAGCTACAAAATCCCCCGCAGTCAAAGCCCGGCCTTCCTCCTACATCAACGACTGCTTCCATAGGTCCTTATTTGCTGTAAGGGTAATTAAATCTTATGTTAGATTATGAGATAAGTTCTAGGATCAAACACAGCAAAACATAGCGTATTTTTGAATAATTAATTAAACTGATCCTAAATTATAATTAAATGTAAGACATATACATTTTAATAATAATTGTAATTACATATATAATCTCTGTGACGGCGAACTTCATGAAAAAGCAGGTTCTTCGCCGAATCATGTGAGCGATATACTGCTGGGTGGAGTGGGCCCCTGACAGTTGACAGGTAGTCAAACCCCCATGAACAACGGCTTGCAAAGGATAAGCGAATTCTCTTTCAATTCAATAAAATGACAGGGCCCCCGGCGGCGGCTCGAGCCCTGTTAATCTCTGAGTAGCACATCATATCTTGAGCGTGAGACCTAAATTCTCACTTTGAATGTGTACTCAACCTCATAAGACCCTCTATTCAGGTCCCAAATGCCGAAATAGTACCACCCCGGGCCTGGCACATCGAACTTCAGTATCACGTCATCGCCCTGATTCTCAGCATCCTTCCTGGTAATCCAGTTGCCGTTCTTGCCATAGAGGTCTATTCTGCCCTTCATGCTCGCCCGGATGGACTTTGGAACGTCCAGCAGACTGGCCTCCAGCTGGCCGGGGCGGGCAATATAGACCTTATAGAAGTCGCCGTCATCGGCCGGGAATATGTAGCCCTTCATGGCCTCATTGAGCTGGACCTCCACAGCATCTCCTATCTCGCCGTTTGGCTCTTTATCAACAACCGGCCTGAAGACTGCCTGGAAGGTGTAGCTTTTGTTGTAAGACCCTCTATTCAGGTCCCAAATGCCGAAGTAGTACATCCCCGGGCCTGGCACGTCATACTTCAGCGTTACATCGTCGCCCTGGTTTTCGGCGTCCTTCCTGGTGATCCAGTTGCAATTCTTGCCGTAGAGGTCTATTCTGCCCTTCATGCTGGCGGCGATATCCTTCGGAACGCCGGTCAGGGACGCCTCCAGAACGCCAGGGCTGTTCAGGTGGATCCTGTAGAAATCGCCGTCATCGGCCGGGAATATGTATCCTTCCACTGGGACATTGGCCGAGATCTCCTGTGCATCTCCTATCTCACCATCAGGCTCAAAGTCGACCACTGGCTCAAGCTCTGCTGCAAAGGTGTAGTTGGAGCTGTACGATCCACCGGCCAGATCTCCCACTCCGAAGTAATACCTCCCCGGCTTTCCAATATCCCTCACCAGGACCACCTCCTCTCCCGGATTTTCGGCGTCCTTCCTGGTGATCCAGTCGAAGTTCTTGCCGTAGAGGTCTATCCTGGTCTTCATCTCCGCCGGGATGCCTGTAATCCTGGCCCTGAGTATTCCGGGGCTGGTCAGCAAGACCTGATAGAAGTCGCCGTCGCCGACAGGGAATATCCGGCCGCTGACAGGCTGACCTATGGAGAGCAGAGTTGCATCCCCAATCTCGTTGTTGGGCTCGGCCTCATAGGTGGCAGGGGCCCGTACGGAAGTACCCCCTGGCTGTGGCCCGCCAGCCTGTGATCCAGCGGCCTTTGGAGGCACTCCTTTGTAAGACTGGGACAGGGCATTTGTCAGATCTTCAGGCGTTTTGGCATTCTCGGCACTCAGGTAGACCCCGCCCATCTGCTGGGCCATTAACTTCAGCTCTGCCTCCTGGGTCGAGCCCTGGGCTATATCAAATCCTATCACATAGAGTTCAATCCCATCCCCATCGCCCTGAGCAGTTGCGCTGGAAATGATGCAAGCTGCCAGGAGGGTGGGGAGGAGAATCATCGCTGGCTTCATCATGGAGCACCTCCGCATGTCTCGATGCCGTCAGTGAACTGTATTATCTTCTTCTTGGCCCCGCTGGCGTTCTTCATATAATCCCTGGCAAAGGATACTGCCGCATAGAGAGGTGTGCTCCCTGTGGGCTGGATGCCATCTATCTTGGATATGAGAGAAGACATATCTGTGGTGAAAGGCTGCTCCACCACTATGCTGCTGCAGTCGTAGAAGACTATCAGAGCCAGCTCGTCTCCAGGCTGGACCTGAGAGGTGAGAAAGGTCTTGGCTGCGGCCTTCGCACTATCGATCTTGTTGTTATCCGCCATGCTCCCGGAGGCATCGAATAGAAGTATTATGGAGTTGGCTATCGATCCAGAGGATGTATTGGATCCACTGGTCCCTGCCAATGGCTGGAAGCAGTAGGCATAACGAACACCATCAGTCGCCATATTCGCGTCCCAGACTACCGACCTGCCTTTTGTTGGAGTGACCAGCATCTCATCAGTTGGAAGGTTCGTCTCCTCGAAGAACTTTGGCTCGGGCGCCCTTTCAAAGACCAGGAAGTATCTCTTGCTCTCTTTCAGGTCGACAGGTCCATATCCCTTCCAGTTCCAGTCTGCAGGATCAGAAGAGCTTTGATCTGCAGATTTCGGAACCTCTGCATAGACCAGCATATACCTTCCTGGCTGCTGGCCGGGTCCCGCGCTGGGAATGCCCGTGGGCTCTATGGGGCCCCAGTAGTTCAAGCAAGGCGCTATCGCCCCTGGTGCTGGGCCGACTGCGCCATAGTCTCCTGGAAACTCGACCACTTCCCATTCGGGGATTCCCTGAGGATGCCAGTTAATAGTCAGCCACTGGTTGTTCTGTGCACTCTCCACTTCGTCCACGATGGCCGTACAGCTCAGGTAGATGACATCGTTCAGCGGGTCCTCTGGCCCGGCATTGGCCTTGAGCACAATCCAGGGCTGGAGGTCGTCGGGCGATGTCACCGACCCGTCAGCCCTCCCCACCTCCTCTATGTAGGTCCCTGCCGCCCCGTTTGCCCTGGACCTGTAGATGACTATCGTACAGGGCGTTCCCTTGGGGATGGGTGTCCCATCTGTATAAGTGCGGGGAGGGATTATATTCAAAATCACGTCATCGGTCTGGCCGATTATCAGCTGCACCGAGTACTGGCCCGTGCGCGGAGGCACCGGCTCCTTGGCCCCTGCCTGAGCCAAGGCTTCACATGCAAAGACCATGATTACAATGGTCAAAACTGCCCCAGCTGTCAGAAGGCGCCTTTTTTGTGATCTCATCTCTCAGCTCACCTCACAACACGATCATCTATGCTTGCAGTCTTCGAAAGCAAAAATCATCAAACCACCACAATCATCCTCATTACGGGCTCATCTGAAACTGGTTTTTACAGTCTCTCCAATCTCCTTCCAATTTTCTAAAGTATTTGCAGATGACAACTTAAAACTTTCGGTAATGTCCCGAAAGTGCTGAAATCTGGAAGCCTTTATGTATCCTGCTATCGTTACTCTATGTCCATGCGGATAATCTTTTCAAACTAAAATCTTTGGCCAACTTCTCCATTTCGGGAGAGCGAATATGGGACTGCACAATATGGGATGAACAGCAAAATAATTTTATACCTTTCCTTCAGACACATCTCCAATGCTCCTCTTCGCCCATGTGGGCCTGGCCCTGGCCACTGCCCGCCTCAGCAGCCGACTGGATCTGATGTTTCTAGCCCTGGGATCCATGCTCCCCGATATCCTGGATAAGCCCTTAGGCCTGCTGGTATTCGGGAGCGCGAGCATGGGAAGAACATTTGGTCATACCCTTCTTTTCCTGATCATTCTTGCAGCTATCTCGTTTCATCTGCAGGATATCAAAATGGCCTCCCTCTCCTGGGGGATCTTGGTGCATCTCATCCTGGACTCCATGTGGAGCTCTCCTGTCATCCTCCTCTGGCCGCTTCTGGGTGGATTTCCGAGCGCTCCCTATCTGGATACATTGAGCTACTTACAGATGCTTCTCACGGGCCTGGAGGATCCCGGAATCCTCATCCCTGAGCTGCTGGGCTTAGGCTACCTGCTCATCCTTATCTATCAAAAAAGGAGCTTGATTCTGGCAAGACACAGATTTACAAATAATTATAAGTATTAGAAGCTTATATAATTTTTTGAGATGGTTTGCTATGAGGGAGCGAAGGAGCAAAGATCAGATCGTGATAGAGATCTTGCACCTGTGTGAAAACGGAGAGAATATAACCAGAATTGTCTATCGAACCAATACCAGCTTTGCCATCGTTAAGGCATATCTTCACATCCTCATGAAAAACGATCTCCTGGAATGCATTGAGGCCTCCCCCCGGCTCTACAAGACGACGAGAAAGGGCCTGGAGATGCGGGACCGGCTGGAGGGCCTCCATAAGCTGATGGAAGGCCTCAAGGTTTAGGTTGATCTATCCGCCGCGAGGGCCTTGCATCAGCATTATAAAGACTGCGCAGGCCCAGAACCCTTAAAACAGGGGGCATGCTGATATCTATCGCCTCTATATAAGCTCAGGGGTGCCTCCATCGCCTGATCTATAGGAAAATTTTGCAGAATACAGCCACCCTCTTGAGATAAAAATAGTCTGCATGGTTGGTATAACGGCTAGCTTCCTTCATGTACAAATAGGTTTTTTAGATATAGTTCTCCCGCTTTCAAGGGACATCTTTAAATATCCATAAAGATAATCTAAGTTCAGTCGGTGCCAATCAGATATGGAATATCGATGGCCAAACCAATAAAGAGAGATATGATATGCTTTCATCGATGTTGAGTACAGTCAGCAGCACCATGAGTGCGACTGCGGCAGCCAGTGCGAGCAGCACATTGAGCACCACCAGCTCCATGAGCACCACCTCCGCGGTAAGCACCTTTGCCACAGTAGGTGTCGCCGATATCAGCGTTGTGAGCGTCCTGTGCCTCATCGCTCTCCTGAGCGCCTCTGAGATATTATCTGCCTCATCCTACTGGCACAGGCGCCTCTCTACGCTGCTTAACATCTCCATCGCTCCCATGGTCATAACCTTCTTCTTAATCGTAGGCTATAAGGTCATGGAGGTCATCGGCAGCTAGAATGGCCAGGCCGTTGCTGACCACCTCCACTTTGATAATTTCTATAGCGATTTTATTTCTATAATTAGGGTCAAATTCTCTTGTTTAGCATCTTTTTCTCTCACATCTTTTTCTCTCACATCTTTTTCTCTCACATCTTTTTCTCTCACATCTTTTTTTTGCTGTTAAAACTCAGATGGCCAAACGTGCCCTTATCCTCTTCAGGGCATAAGCATAAAAAAGAAACAGGAACAGGGTCCCGATGATCAAATAGGGCAGCATCTCCTGCTTGAGGGGAGCGATGAGGAAGAGAGATATATTGGTGATCCCGTGGGCCAGGGCGATTACGGGCAGGCTCTTTGAGAACCAGAAGAGAGTCCCAAAGGCCAGGCCGGCTATAGTCACATAGAGCAGCTCCAGGGGGAGGCGGTAGCCACTATGCATGAAACCGAATATCAGACTGGTCAGCAGCAGCCCCGACACAAGGCCGATCCTCTCCTGGAGCACTGTCTGCAAGGCCGATCGGAAGACAAACTCCTCCACCACCCCCACAAATATGATCATGGTCAGAACTAAGATGATAATGTCCTGGAGATCATTCTCCACAGTCAGCATCTGGGGCTTGAGAATCAGATACTCCCCCCACCCCAGGGCCAACCCCAGGGATACGGATAGGGGCAGATAATACCAGAACCTCTCAAAGGTCAAACCCGCCTCCTCTCTGGTTATGAATTTCTCCTTCAGTATCAGATAGATGGGAATGAACATGGGCGCATAGACCAGAACATAGGAGTAGAGGGTCAGATGGAAGAAGACGGGCATCGCGACATTCAATAGCCGGAACAAAGGCAAGAGCATGAGGGCGGGGTAGGTGCGGTTTCTAATGAATATCGATGATAGGCTGAGGAAGATCAGATTCAATGCATGAATGTACATCGCTGCCTCAGAGTGGCCGAAGAAGATCAGAAGTTCGCCCGACATTATTAAAAATACAGGAAATATCAGGTCCAGATAATACCTCTCCCCGTTCTCAAACTTCATGTGATTGGCCAATGATCACCTAAAAGATTTAAGATATTCCCTCGGAATGGCTCGATGCAGCCACGAGAGGTGGCCCTCCTTCTGCCTGGTCCTGGGAGGATGAAATGCGAAGGATGTAAATAATTTGCTGCCTGAATGGATAGCATGACTCTTGTCTCCCTCTCTTTTGAGGTCCATCAGCCAATCCGCTTGAGGAAGAACTTCTTCTGGGACGGCTACCTGAACCGGCAGGTGGTACCTGATTTATCGGCATACTACTTCGATGAGCCAGAGAACCGGAGGATCTTCGACCGGGTATCTGACAAATGCTACCTGCCCGCCAACCAGGCCATCCTGGAGGGGATAAAAAAGCTCAAGGAGACGGACAGGCCCTTCAAGGTGGCCTACAGCTTCTCAGGGGTATTCCTGGAGGAATGTCAAAGGTACCGTCCGGACGTCCTCGACTCCTTCTCCGGCCTGGTGGAGACGGGAATGGTAGAGGTGATGGAGCAGACCTACTATCACAGCCTGGCCAGCCTTTATGATGATCCCGGAGAATTCATCGAGCAGATCAAGATGCATCGGGAGCTGATCTGGGATATTTTCGCCCTGCGGCCCACGACCTTTGAGAACACTGAGCTGATCTACAGCGATCAGATCGCTGAAATAGCAGACCGGATGGGCTATAAAGCCATATTCACAGAGGGGGTGGTTGCAGATCCCAATTATGTCTACCGCCCGCCAAATAGCAGCATCAGCCTCCTTTTGCGAAACTACCAGCTCACCGATGATATCGGTTTTCGCTTCTCCTCTCATAACTGGGAGGAGTACCCCCTCACTGCAGACAAGTACGCCTACTGGCTGTCAGCAGTCAGGGGCAGATGCATAAACATCTTCTGCGACTATGAGACCTTCGGCGAGCACCAGTGGACAGATACCGGGATCTTCGAATTCCTTCGTGCTCTGCCCGAGCAGATTCTCCGCCACGAGAGCCTTCAGTTCGCCAAGCCCAGCGAGATAGCCAGACTCATTCCACCGGAGAGGGAGATCTCAGTAGAGAGGCATGTCTCCTGGGCGGATCTGGAGAGGGACACCAGTTGCTGGCTGGGGAATGCCCTTCAGCATGCCTGTTTCATCTATCAAAAGAGGCTGGAGGCCCCGGCTAAGGAGAGCAGAGATCCCGATCTTTTGGCCATCTGGAGGATGCTCGGGCTCTCCGATCACCTCTATTATATCTTCACCCATGGAGGGGGGCCGGGCGAGGTGCACAGCTACTTCAGCCCCTACGGCTCCCCCTATGATGCTGCAGTCACCTACTTTGCCGTCTTATGCGACCTGCATGGCCGCCTGAGCAGGAAGACCCATCTGGCCGACTCTCCCTTCCGTTTTGCCACCGGGATAGACCAGTTCACCGGCGAGCTCGCCTGGACGCTGATGGGCCTGGAGGCCATCTTGGGCCAGATCCCCCTCCCCTCCCTGGAATACCATAACGTCAAGGGCGATTATGTCCTCTGGGCGGAGACCAGCCTGGGCGACAGAGCCCTGGCGGAGAGGCTGGCCGGGATGCAGAAGCTCAAAGGGAAAAGGCTGAGAGAAGGCCTTCTCCAGGCGGTGGCAGCTTCGCTGGCCGGGGAGGGTGATGGAAGATGACTGCAGGATCAGATCGACCCTTCCGGCCAGCGGACTACTCTCAGGGCACCTCGCGGGAGTGGCTGGTGGCCAATGGACTGGGCAGCTATGCCTCCTCGACCGCCAACTGCAGCAACAGCAGAGCCTATCACGGTCTTTTGGTGGCGGCCACCGATCCGCCTGCCGGGCGCAGGCTGCTGCTCTCCAGCCTGGACGAGGAGCTGGGCGAGTACCGTCTGAGCAATCATCAGTACCCAGGGGCGATCTATCCCCAGGGCTTCACTCACCTGCGGGAGTTTGCCACTGATCCCTTCCCCAGGTTCTGCTATCAGATGGGCCAGACGACTCTGGAGAAGACTGTCTCCATGGCCAGAAATGAGAACAGCACAATCGTCAGCTACAGGGTCAGGAAGTACTCAGGGCGGCTGTGCATCGTTCCTCTGATCCACGATCGCAGCTTCCATGCCTCAAGCGAGCTTCCCCCTATGCATCAGGAGGCCTGGGAGAATGGAACGGCAATCGTCTCCCAGACCCGCTTTTTCATCTTCTCTGACCTGGCCCGCTATATCCCTCAGGAGAGCGTCTACTACAATTTCGAGTACGAAGAGGAGCGTCGCCGGGGCCTGGGCTGGAAGGAGAACCTCCTCTCCCCCGGTCGTTTCGAGATAGATGTGGCTGGAGAGGCCGAGTTCGCCATCATCGCCTCCACCTGGAGGAGAGAGATGCCCGATTGGAGGGGGGATCTGGATAGGGAGAGGGAGCGTTTGAGATCATTGAAGGCGCCCATACCCTCTCTCGCCCGGGCGGCAGACAGCTTCCTGGTGAAGAGGGGCAATGCTCTGAGCCTCATCGCCGGCTACCACTGGTTTGATGACTGGGGAAGGGATGCCATGATCGCCCTCCCCGGCCTTCTCCTCACCACCGGCCGATTCGAGGAGGCAAAGCAGGTCCTCAGATCCTTTGCCAGGGAGATGAAGGACGGGGTATTGCCCAACGACCTTGGGGCCCGGTCCTATAACACCGTCGACGCCTCTTTGTGGTTTATCCAGTCAGCGGGCAGATACTATGATGCAACAGAAGATCTGGAGTTTCTGGCCGAGCTGTGGCCGGGGCTCTTAGAGGTGGTTGAGAGGTATTCCCGGCCGGGCGAGGACTTCGGAGCAGACGAGGACGGCCTGATCATCTCCGGCCCGGCCCTCACCTGGATGGATGCCAGGGTGGAGGCGAGGCCGGTCACCCCCAGGAGGGGGAAGTGCTGCGAGATAAATGCCCTCTGGTACTGCGCCCTGAGGAGGATGGAGTGCTTTGCCCAGGCTCTGAGGGTGCCCCTGGATCCGGGGATTGCTCAGCTTGCAAAGAGAGTTCAGAGCAGCTACCCCCGGTTCTGGAACAGCGAGAACGGCTGTCTTTTCGATGTTATAGATCATGAGGACGCCTCCATCCGCCCCAATCAGATCATTGCAGCAGCAATTCCCGATCTTCTACCTGATGTGATGAGAAGGAGCATTCTGGAGGTGGTGGAGCGAGAGCTGCTCACCCCCTTCGGCCTGAGGACCCTCTCCCCCCGCGATCCCCGGTATGCTGGCCGGTATTCTGGAGGCCCTTCGGAGAGGGACAGCAGTTATCATCAGGGCACAGTCTGGCCCTGGCTCATCGGACCCTATATCGATCTCCTCCTGGCGGTGAACGGCAGGACGGTCGAGGCTCTGAAGGGCGGATTGGAGGCCTTAAGGCCGCTGCTGGATCTGGCGGATGAAATGGGCACCATCCCCGAGATCTTCGATGGCGATCTGCCCCAGAATTCAGGGGGATGCTTCTCCCAGGCCTGGTCGGTGGGGGAGCTCCTCAGGGCTTATGAGGAGCTGCAGGGTTGAAAGGATATCCCTGAAGAGACAGCCCCGGCGGAAACGACAATGCCTTGGCGCTTGGGATGTGGGAGCAGGCCGGATCAATGAGAAGCAAAAGATGCGGAGCGCGAGCTTGTGGCAGCGGCGCAGCAGATCTATGGCAGAGTCGATCCGGCCCGGGTCCGCATTGCATAGGCCCAGGCTGCAGGGGAGGTCGGGATTATCTGGATCCTGGCGGAGGATATCCGGGCAGACGTGGGCTGTGAGGTGGCCGCACTCTCTCTCTATGCTCCGGCCTTGAACCTCAACCAGCAGAAGATCGCCGGGCTCGCTCGCTGCTGCTCGCCTGCCCATCCGCTATCAAAGGCTCACTGCACCTCCGGCTGCTCTCTCTTTTCTCATTGAGATAAAACCAGAAGTTGGAGGGTGCAGAAATTATTTCCGTCAAAGATGCCAATTGGGCTTTTATGGATCTGGCAGCATTCTCTTGGAGAGGAGATGATGAAAGAAGCTCATAAGGCCTCCCCCACTGCCCGGGAATGGGCCGCTCTGGGGGACGACTTATACCGGCAGGGGATATTTACCGAGTCTGCAGAGGCATATGAGAGGGCTTTGGAGATGGATCCGGAGGATAAGGAGTCATGGAACAGCAGAGGCCTTGCCCTCTGCCGCCAGGGGGTGTTGGACAGGGCGGTGGAGTCATTTGAACGGGCGATCGAGATCGATGATCAATACCTGGATGCTCACAACAACATCGGCGTAGTTCATTATCGGAATCATAGGCACCAAGAGGCCCTGGAGATATTCGATGCCATTCTGAAAAGGGATCCAAAATACATCAGAGCCTGGTACAACCGGGGGGTGGTCTTGGAGAAGATGGAGAGGTTTAAAGAGTCCATAGAGAGCTACGATAAAGCGATTCAAATAGATGCCGAGAAGCCGAGGATCTGGAACAACCGGGGAGCAGTCCTGGGCAAGATGGGCCGCTATGATGAGGCATTGGTCTGCATTGACCGGTCGCTGGCCCTCCAGCCGGAGAACGCTGAGGCCTGGAACAATCGAGGTGCGGCACTCAGTATGCTGGGCAGATATGATGAGGCATTGGAGGATTTCAACCGGGCAATAGAGATCGATCCTGAGGATTGCGAGGCTTTATGCAATAAAGGCGAGGCCTTGCGCCAACTGGGCCGGCATGCCCAAGCATTGGAGTGCTTTGAAGCCGCCATCAGATTGGATCCAGGCCATCAGAGGGCACGCAATGGAAGGCTGCTGGCTCTGAGAGAGGCACGAGAGAATGAAGAGCTGAAGGCCTCATAGATTGAAGGTCGAAGATCGGAGATTGAAGATCGGAGATTGAAGAAAAAGGTATTCTGCTCAGCTTTATTTTCACATCTCCTCATCTCAGATTCTCTCTTCTCACATCTTCCCTTCCCAGACTCTCTCCTCTCAGATGCTCTCCTCTTCCATATCCCAGCCCAGCCGCTCCCGGATGATCAGATAGCTCATCTCCGGCGGGATTGCTCCGGCCTCGGTGCAGATCAGGTCGATATACTGATGAGGGGTGACATCGAAGGCTGGATTGCGCACCCGGACGTGGCGGTACCTGGAGATGTCGGCCAGCACCTCCGTCGCCTCTCTCTCCTCGATGGTGACCAGCTCTCCCAGGATGGTCATTGGGCTGAACTTATAGGTCTCGGCGGCCACCATGAAGCTTGTTCTGGCCTCGCGGGCGCAGAGGGCGATCTGGGCGGTGCCGATCTTGTTGACCAGGGTGCCGTTGGCAGTGATCACATCCGCCCCCACCACCACCAGGTCCACATCGTTCATGACTGTTCTCACTGCCGAGTCCACAATCAGCTCCGTCTCTATGCCCATCTGGTCGAGCATGCCGATGGTGGTGATTCCCTGAAACCGGGGGCGGGACTCTGTGGCGATCACCTGGATATTCTTCCCCGATCTGTGGGCAGCGCTGATCACAGAGATGGCAGCATTTGAGTTGCAATGGGTGAGAATGGTATCCCCATCTCTGATCCTACGGCTGCCGATCTGGCCGATCTTTTCCACAGCCCTCCGGGAGTTCTCAATGAAGCGGTCGGCATTGCTGGCTATGGCCTGCCGGGCGTCATCGATCTCCTCTGCCTCATACTTCATCACCATTCTGATGGCATTGGAGAGGGAGACGGCTGTAGGCCTGGTCTTGAGGAGCAGGTCTGCAGCCTGGGCGGCCTTCTGGTTGAGGTCATCGAGGCTCTCCGCCTGGACGGAGAGAGCATACTCCTTTAGAGAGGCTGCAGCGGCGGTGGCTATCCGCCCTGCTCCTCTGATCTCCATGCTGCTGATCCTCTCTGCAGTCTCCCTGACCTGATCTATTGGCTTCATTCAAGGGCTATCTTCGCGGGATGAGGTTAAATCTATTTCCTGTGGTCAGGATTCCCTCAGCCGGCCAACAAGGTGTTCCCTTTGAGAATAACGGGGGGAGAGTGTAAAAAGATATATCAACATTGAAGTTACATTATGTGATGAGGGATCTTTATGAGAATGGTAGCTGCACTGACTGCAATTTTTATTCTAATTGCATGTATAAATATATGCTCTTCGACAAATCAATATGATAGTAAAATATTATCAAACATGAATAATTCGAATACCGCGACAAAGCTCCTGGCATTTGCATCAATTGCAGATAGGGGTGATGCTGGCCTTGATCTAATGGCCCGGGGGTTCAATTCAGATGATGAGGATTTCAAGGCTTTTGCCTTCATCTGGATGAACATAGTGGAGATGGATAATCCCAGGGCATTGGAGCTTCTGGCCGAGTCTCTATCGGGCGGGGATGAGGATACAAGGTTGCTGGCAGCTCTTTCCCTCGGCTGGAAAAGAGATCCCGCAGCTGTGGATTCTCTCATAAAGAGCCTTGAAGATGAGAGTATTGCTGTCCGAACTCTCTCAGCTATATCCTTGGGATGGATGAGAGATCCTGCGGCTGTTGATCCTCTCATAAATGGCCTGCAGGATGAGGATGATGATATGCGAATGGCCTGTGTCATGGCTTTGGGCTGGATTAAGGATCCAAGGGCAGTAGATCCACTCATAAAAAGCCTTGATGATGAGAATAATACCATCTGTATCTCTTCGGCTATGGCCTTGGGATGGATAAGAGATCCAAGAGCTGTCGATCCACTCATAAACGGCCTGCAGGATGAGGATGATGCTATGCGATCTGCTTGCGCCATGGCTCTGGGCTGGATTAAAGACCCAAAGGCGGTCGATCCCCTCATTCAAGAGCTGACGGATGAATCCTCTCCTCTATGCATTGCAACGATCTCTTTAGCATTCATCAATGATACCAGAGCAATAGCACCAATGATTGAGTTGCTTGGCAGTTCAACATGCGATGATGATATGATTGCAGGGGCTCTGGCATTCATGGGTGAGCCGGCATTGTACCCGTTGATAGATGTATTGAGCGACATCGATGAAAATCCTGAGAAGAGAGCTGCTGCAGCCTCTGCACTGGGGGCTTTAGGTGATATCAGGGCGGTGGATGTCCTTATTCAATCGCTCACAGATGATGAGAGCGATATTCGAGCCAGCTCTGCAAAAGCCCTGGGCGATATTCGAGATAATCGAAGCACTGATGCATTGATTTCAGCACTGGATGATGAATACTGGCTCGTCAGATCCAATGCTGCTATTGCCCTGGGAATGATTGGCAGCTCCAAAGCCTCTGATGCATTGATTGATCATCTCATGTATGATTCTGATCCATTCGTCAGAGCGAGTTCAGCAGAGGCATTAGGGAGGATTGGCGACCCAAAGGCAGCAGATGCGCTCATTCAATCGCTCCAGGATGAAGAGAGCTATTATGTCAAATCTAAGCTCTCTGTGGCATTAAAGAATATACTGAAAAATATGTAACTGCATTCAACCCCAGGTATGAAGGGCCACTGATATCAGACCATGACCTGCCTTCGGGCGGAGATGAAGTGGGCCCTCTCATTTTTTCATTTTTATCTGTTATCTGGCTTTCCGTTCGCCTCGTGTGAGCCCTTGTCTGGGCTGATGAGCGTTTCATCGCAACATTTTTGCCCTCCTAAATCATCCTCCCTCTCATGGGTGATCTCTCGCTATCTCAGTTCGAGGCAAAGATAATGTTCAGCTCGGAGGCCGATCTCTCCCGCTGGTCGGGAAATACATTACGCAGCGGCTTTGGTGCCCATCTCAGATCCCTGGTCTGCATCCATGGGGCTGAAGCGGGGGAAAGAGAGGCAGCAGCTTGCGAGAGCTGTCTGCTCCAAAGGTCATGTGTTTATGATTTCTTCTACAACAGCCGCCCTCCGGAAGGAGTGAAGGTGCTGCGAAAGCAAAGTGATATCCCCCGGCCATTCGTATTCGACCCACCGTTCTCTGGCCGGCATTCTGCTGGATCGACAAACGACTTCAGGTTCACCCTGATTGGGCGGGGCATGGAGTATCTCCCCTACTTTCTGCTCGCTCTGCGGAATCTGGGCGAGAGCGGAATGAGCCGGGGATACCGTCTGGGCTACGGCAAGTTCTGCATAGAGGCTGTGGATTGCATCGGCTACGGGGCCCGCAATGAGATCT
>Ga0255340_1000267_pt1 | contig 91078 bp, 71 predicted proteins | sample wastewater_treat_7_FD_192417 | JGI IMG/M metagenome (GOLD analysis project Ga0255340, IMG submission 192417) | Wastewater microbial communities from Lulu Island WWTP, Vancouver, Canada - plant10 | ecosystem: Engineered > WWTP > Wastewater > Unclassified | place: Canada: Vancouver, British...
AGGAATGACGGGGGGAGAAGCAGGAATGACGGGGGGAGAAGCAGGAATGACGGGGGGAGGAGCAGGAATAGCGGGGAGTACAGTGGTGACGCGGAGTGCTGAAGTGACAGTAGGTACAGAAGCAGCGCCGGAGACATGCAATTCTCCCCTGGGAACGCCAATCTCCGCATTGGCATACAAGCGGGTCAAGAAAAAGACAGGCACTCGAATTCGCCACGGAAATATGCCCTGCGACATACCCCCTCCGTCATCCCTGCACACGCCGCCGTCACGTCAACCCCCGGCGTCATTCCTGTACACGCCGCCGTCACGTCCATCCCCGACGTCATTCCTGTACACGCCGCCGTCACGTCCACTCCCCGGCGTCATTCCTGCGAAGGCAGGAATCTTAACGCGAATTTCTTTTTATAAGGGTCATACCATTGTTGCCAACTACGCGGCAACACTGCACGACCATCAGATTCCTCCCCGCCAATAATGATGTAGCCGCCATTTAAATTTTGAAAGTCGTTCGCAAAAGCACAAAGAGTCTTAAGAATCTGCCAGCCTGTTATCGCCTTGTCCCAGCCTGCTTTAAATTCAACACGCACAAACTCCACTCCCTGATTGCGCAGAAGGTTTTGAATATTGAGTTCGCGTCACTGCTGCAAATAACGTATAATCGTTTTGTCAATGCAAAAGGAACAGTCGCCCGATCCCTCCACAAAACCTGTTCATCCGGCAAATCCAAGAGAAATCATGAGCAGCACACCGGAGCCTCTTCTTAAACAAGTACGAAGCATTGCAACAAAGATTCTGTCTGTGCCCGCCGCCATCATTCTCTTGTATATAACCATTGTCCTGTTCATGTACACCTATATTTATCTGACACCGGGATCCAACGCCTGCCTGGAAGCACTGCCGGGGCTGAACTTTTTTGACAGAGAAGATTTCAAATCTCCCTTAACTGCCTAGGGTATAAACGCTTCTTTCCTCTATATGGAACAAGTGGTTCTTAACGACATCGCTTTATTGCTGAACTCATTTTATTCGCCAAATGCCTATGTCCTCCATCTTCCGGATCGCAGTGTAGAAACAGTGAACAAACCCGCTTCCCTGACCTGGTTCAATATCGATCTGAAATGCATCGCCTGGACCGAAAGTATAGAGAATGACATTCATTTCGCCGACGACCTCTCCCTTCCTCCGGCTGACTGTGGCATCCGCTTCGAAGCCCAGGGCAAGTATTTCTGCCACAATAGTGCCCTTTATCATATCGACAATCCGACAACCGCTTTAACACATGCCCCTATTTACCCCGATGCCATCTTCCTCCGCGGCAACCGTCTTTATCTCTTTCAACGAGTTATCAAGACGTCTTTTTTTGAAAAACACGGACTGAAATATCTGTCTTATGAAATCAAAGACGATGAACTTGTCCTCGAGAAAGAAGGGTATATTGAAGCTTTCATGGCCTTCCCTTTATTTGTGCAAGATATCGATCCAACGGGAGAGTATCTGGTGCTGTATTCTCACAGCGATCCGCCTTTCAACGAGTTTATTAGCCGCTGGTATCTGTACAATATGAACGCCGGGAGCTTAACGCCCGGCGCCAGACTTATTGCAAGCAAAGCTTACGCCCGCTTTCTGGCAGATAATTACTTTGGCGGTTGATATAAGATGCCCGACGAAGTATACTTTTATAACAGGTGAAAGTCTAACCTCAGCTGAGAGCTTCGTTATAATCCCCTTTAGTTGATCCTTCAGGAAAAAATAAACCTCCTACATAGCACCGCCAGCGTACGGGTCATTATAATCTATACACCCTGATTTAAATGTTAGATTTACCGCCTTAAACCTGATAGCTCCTCATTTAAAAAACAAAAAAAATGGAGATAGTTCTCCGGGGCGGTGTCAGAATAAACATATGAACAGTATAATTATTTTCAAAGATTCAACAGAAGGACAGCACCGTGGCAGATAGCATTCTCACCAGAGTAGGCATTTTTTACGACGGAAACTATTTCCTGCATGTCAGCAACTATTACGCATTCAGCCACCTGCGAAGGGCACGTATCAATGTCTCCGGGCTGCACAACTACATACGGCGTAAAGTTGCGGAATGCGAGGGAGCAGATGAAAGATATTGCCAGATCGTGGACGCCCATTATTTCCGGGGACGACTGCGCGCCTATGATGCCGATGAACGCGATATGCTGCTCAAAGAGCGCGTGTTCGACGATATCCTCAGTCGGGAAGGTGTTACCAGTCATTATCTTCCGCTCGGCCCGTTCGGAGAGAAAGGCATAGACGTATGGCTGGCACTGGAAGCGTACGAGCTTGCCATCTATAAAAAATTCGATGTAACTGTCTTAATTACCGGAGACGGGGACTTTCTGCCTCTGGTACGAAAGCTCAATACACTGGGCACCAGAGTCATGCTGCTGTCATGGGACTTTAAATACTTTGATAAAAATGGCACAGAGCGCGAAACAAAAACATCGCAGTCTCTGCTGGAGGAAGCCACATATCCCATTCCGATGCACCATCTTATCGGTGACGGAGCGCTTTCCAAAGATCCCATGATTAACGGCTTATTCGCACACAAAACTGAGCAGGCTTTTCCGGCTCTATCCTCGTCATTTCAGGAAATGATGCCGCCGACATCCGCCGCTGACATAACCCATCATGCCGGCGACACCGCTGTTCCTCAGAAAGGATATATTGAAAACCTGAAAGAAGGCTACGGGTTCATCTCCCCGGAAGACGGAGGAGAAAATCTATTTTTCTTTCATTCAGAAGTGCTGAATGCGGACTTTAACGACTTGCAAATTGATGATCCCGTCTCCTATCACCTGGGCGAAAATGCCAAAGGCATTTGCGCCGTACGGGTCCGTATCCTGGAAGAAGATATAAACTGATGCCGGACTTTAAATAACGTTGAATTTATTTCTTCAAAACAGGACTCATGAGGACGGAGTGGCCTTTCAGGAAAAGATCATTCTCTGAATGTGTACCTGCTATTTTAAAGCCATAGCCAGCAGAAAAGCAGAAGTACGGTGATTTGTGCCACTGTAATTGCAAAAAAGCGGAGTCGGAATGCTTTGGACTTTGTTTTGTGACGGAACAATTCCTGGCCGAGAAGGGCTCCCGCTGTGCCTCCTGCAGCTCCCAGCGACAAAAGCGTAATCTCGGGAATACGGGTCATATAACGGCGGGATGCGTATTTGTCCCAGCCGTAAATCAGAAAAGTAACAATGTTAAGACCTGCCAGGCACGCTGCGATAAAAGGCAAGCCAAGTACCATCAGCACAATAGAAAATACGAGCACAGCCACAAAAGCCCGCAGTGTCACTTTAACGGTAAAATCCTGAAAACCCATAACCGCCCTTCCTGCATCCGGCATTGAAAGCCCCTTGTTTATTTTCAGAATCTTGTGCCAGTATACCGAATTTAATCACGTTTTTCTATAGATCTTTCTTTAATCTGCCTTTGTTTGCTGTTCGTTTCAGGCTCTGAAATAAGTGAAACGGCTCCGACCGGAGTCTGGAGCCGCTTCAGTGTTTGACTCGCCTGTATCGGAGGTGATACCGGACAAAAAGTTATTTAGAAGGGTTAGGCGCTTTCACAAAGAGCATCAGCACTGCGGAAATCAGGCATGCCGCGCCGGAAATCAAAAAAGCCGTTCTATAATCGCCCACGTGGAAAAGCTTGGTTGTGAGAGCTCCTCCTTCCATCACCTGATATTCCACCGCCTGGCCCGCTTTCATCAGCCACGCCGCCAGAAAAGGACCGGCAATACCGCCGGCACCATAGGCTGTAAACATCCAGCCATAATTGACGCCTATATGCTTTGTGCCGTAAAAGTCGGTTGTCACGGCAGGATACAGCGCCAGGTAGCCTCCAAAGCACAGGCCGACAGTACAGGCGCTGACTGTGTACAGCAGGTAGCTGTGCATCCAGTCCAGCCCAAGCATGACAATACCGCAGATCACAAACATCAGGATCAGCGTGTTTTTCCGCCCCAGCGAATCGGAGACCTTACCCCAGAAAATTCTGCCGGTGGCATTGAAAATCGCCAGCACCGCCACCACCATGGCACCTGCAGACACCACGTTCACAAAAACATGCTGCTCAATGGGAAACTGGGTCATGGCGGAAATACTGAACGACTGCCAGATAGGCGATGCTTTCATAATGACCTGAAGCCCTGCCGTGCAGCCCGCAAAATAGGTGATCCAGAGAAGCCAGAAAACCGGCGTCTTCAGCATCTCCGTGGGCGTATAGTCCACTTTGGCGGCTGTCGCTGAAGCGGCAGGCGTTGGCGGTGTCCAGCCTGCGGGGACATAGCCCGCCGGCGGATTTTTCAGGAACTGGGAACCCAGCACCACGGCAACGAGGAAAATAAAACCCAGCACCAGAAAGGTGTTGAATACGCCCACAGCGGGCAGCGGGAAAAGATCAACACCGAAAATCTGATAGTAGCCGCCCGAAATAAGGGCGCGGGCAAGAGGCGCAAAAAAGAAAGCGCCCGCTCCGAATCCGGCAACGGCAAGCCCGGTAATCATCCCGCGCTTATCGGGAAACCATTTCGCGCAGGTGGCAATGGGGCATACATAGGACATGCCGATACCCGTACCGCCGAGGATCGAAAAAGTGAGCAGCAGCCACCACAGCGCCGCACTCTCGGAAAAATGATTTGTAAAGCTGGAAAGAATCAGTCCGATGCCCAGAATAATGCCGCCTGCCGTACTGACTATACGAGGGCCGAGCCGATCCTGTATACGCCCGCCGAAAATCACCGCCAGAGCGAAAATCGCCAACAGCACCTGGGCGGGCCAGGTGACCTGCGTTTCTGTCCATCCGGGGAAGTGACTGCGCAGCGGCGTCTGAAACACACTCCAGATATACACGGCGCCCAGGCTGATCTGAATGATCAGTGCACCTACCACTACCCACCAGCGATTACCTGTGTTTGCTGTCTCCATAAAAATCGGTTCTCCTCGAAAGGTTGAAAAATAATCCCAGCAAAGTGAGAGAGGTAGGAGCCGGTCTCTCTTGTGAAACCGGCTCCCGTAAAAGAGACAAACAAGAAACCGGGACTGCTGATTAACCGCCGATCAGACGTTTGTGTTCGGCAACCAGCGCATCCACCACAGACGGATCTGCCAGCGTCGTTGTATCGCCGATCTGGTCGGTGGCGTTTTCCGCAATCTTGCGCAGGATACGGCGCATGATTTTACCGGAACGCGTTTTCGGCAGAGCCGGAGCAAACTGGATCACATCAGGAGCCGCAATGGGTCCGATTTCCGTACGGACATGCTTCACCAGTTCTTTGCGGAGTTCTTCGCTCTCCTCCACATTCTCGCGCAGCGTCACATAAGCGTACAACGCCTGACCTTTAATATCGTGCGGCATGGGCGCCACAGCGGCCTCCGCCACTTTCGGATGGCTCACAAGCGCACTCTCCACTTCCGCCGTGCCGATACGGTGACCGGACACATTCACCACGTCGTCAATGCGGCCCATCAGCCAGTAATCGCCGTCCGCATCTTTGCGGCACCCGTCACCGGAGAAGTAAAGATCGCTGAACATGGTGAAATAGGTATCGATAAAACGATCGTGATCGCCCCACATGGTACGCATCATGCCCGGCCAGGGTTTGCGGATGCACAGCTTACCGCCTTCCTCGAGTCCGACTTCCGTGCGGTCATCACGAAGGATCACCGGATCCACACCGAAGAAGGGACGGTTGGCACTGCCGGGCTTCAGCGTGAAGCAGGGGAAACCCTGGATCATGAAACCGCCCGTCTCCGTCTGCCACCAGGTATCCATAATGGGGCAGCGGCTTTTGCCGACAACCGTGTAGTACCACATCCACGCTTCAGGATTGATGGGCTCACCCACGGAGCCGAGAATACGCAGGGAACTCAGATCATATTTGTTGACCCATTCATCGCCCTTCTGGATAAGCGCACGGATCGCCGTCGGCGCCGTGTAAATCTGCGTACACTGGAACTTATCGACGATATGCCAGAAGCGCCCCGGATCCGGATAGGTCGGAACGCCTTCGAACATAACCGACGTCGCACCGTTGGCGAGGGGGCCGTATACAATGTAACTGTGACCCGTTACCCAGCCGATATCCGCCGTACACCAGTAAATGTCGTCTTCACGCAAATCAAAGACATATTTATGTGTCATGGCAACCTGAAGCAGAAAGCCACCCGTCGTATGCACCACGCCTTTGGGTTTACCGGTGGAGCCGGAGGTGTAGAGAATGAACAGCGGATCTTCCGCATTCAGAGCGACAGGCTCGCAAAGCTCACTGGCTTCCTCCATGAGGTCGTCGTACCAGAGGTCACGGCCTTCCTGCATGCTGCAGGGCTCCGCATTCCGTTTTACAACCACGCAATGCTCAATGGTCTTGCAGTCCGGCTTCGCCATGGCTTCATCGGCAATCGCTTTCAGTCCGATATGCTTTCCGCTTCGAAGCGACACGTTAGAAGTGATCAGCAGTTTGCAGCTCGCATCGCCTACACGGGTCGCAATGGCATCAGCACTGAAACCGCCGAAGACAATGGAGTGAATCGCACCGATGCGGGTGCAGGCAAGCATCACAATAGGCAGCTCCAGAATCATGGGCAGATAAATGCAGACGCGGTCGCCTTTCTTGACCCCAAGCCCTTTCAGCACATTCGCAAATTTACAGACTTCATAGTGAAGTTCTTTGTAGGTAATTTCCCGCACGTCGTCTTCAGGCTCGCCCTGCCAGATCAGCGCAATTTTGTCTTCGCGCTCCGTGCCCAGATGCCGGTCAAGGCAGTTGTACGATACATTCAGCTCGCCGTCTTTAAACCAGGTGTGCTCGATAAGCCGGCGTTCCGTATCCCAGATGTACTCTAGAGATTTCGTGGGCTCTTTAAACCAGCTTAATTCTTTCTTCGCATGCTCCAGCCAGAATGTATCCGGATCATTGACGGAAGCCTGCCACATCGCCTGATACTCCGCTTCGCTCTTCACCAGAGCATTGGCACGGATGTCCTCGGGCGCGGGAAATGTACGGTTTTCCGTCAGCAAGGAACTCAAACTTTTTTTCTCTTCAGTTCCCATAGCAATACCTTTCTTCAGTTGTTGCTTTGTATTCACAACCGCAGCTCAAAAGGAGCCTTGGTCACACTACGCAATCTGATCGAGAAATCTGGCACACACAAGAAAAACTGGTCGAACAAGTGTATACCTACCGTTCGTTAGGCAGAAGTATACTAAACAACAAATTGTTCTTTCAAATTAATTCCGGGACGAATGTTTTTTGTCTTAAAAAATACATCCGACAATAATATGAAAATACTGCAGACGCAAAGAAAAGGGAGGGATTGACTGAAAAAACAGAGACACCTCACCCCTAAGCAGGGCGATCCGTTAAAAAAGGTCGATCCGGAGCGGAATCATGCAGCCCGTGTCAGGGAGTAATGCGAAGTGCGTTTTCATCTGCCTGCACTGTCAGCCCGCCCGTCTGTACGGTCACTGTACCTGAAGCGTCCGTACTGCACCGTGCGGCATCGGGCACGGCGTCTCCTTCGAGCAGATGGAAAACTGTAACAAAGACTGCCTCTTTTCCTGACAGACGGCGCATCAGCATGGGAAGATTCTCCTCGTACTGATACCCGGGACTGCGCCCGACAAACTGCTGCCCGGCATCCGCGATCTGCAGCACAATGCGGCTGGACGCACCGGTTGCCACAGTATACCAGTCTGCATGCGACACTGCTTCCTTCACCTCACGAAATTCCCTGTAGCCCGGCGCCTCAAAAGAAACCGCCTCCTCTTTCATTTCCGGCAGATCCGCCCATTCGCCGCGAAAATGGAGCGGCAGATCAAAGAGCGCATCTTCTTTTGACCTGCAGCGGAAAATATCGATCACCGCTTTATCGGCAAGCACTACAGTGCGGTTCAGCGCATACTTTTCACCATCCAATGTTGCCATAGCCCGGGCAGCACGCCAGCCCTCGCCGACTTCAAAAAAAGTACAGGCTGATTCAATGCGCTTGTGGCTCGTTTCATTCACCACAACCGTGTTATGCGACACCGTCTGACGGCACCATTCCTTATGGAGCGGGTTTCCGTAAGGCAGACGTCCCGCCTCCGCCAGGCGCTCTTCACCCTGAGCAAATAAAAGAAGATTAACCGTTGCCGGGTGCATATGCCCTACCCGTGCACGGGTGTAATCAAGAAAAACGGCTGTCTTGCCGTCCGGATTGCGCAGCACGGCAAGCGCCTCTTCATCATCATTATACGAGTCAAGTGTCAACGCCCCTTTTTCTTCCGGCAGGCTGTCTGCGCCGTAAAGCAGCGCATCTCTGCTGTCCCGAACAGTCAGCAGCGGAAGATACCGTTCGTCCTTGAAATGACTGTAGCCCATTTCATAAAAACCGCGATTGCCTAAAATGGACGTACGCGGGCTGTCATGGATGGCGGGAAAAGTCAGATCCGGGTACAGCTGCCGCAGCGGTCCATCGAGCATCCTTTTCACAGGCGGAAGGTTCCAGAGATTCATGCCTGCCCGACCCGCCGCTTCCAGCAGATAATAGAGCGCATGAAAGGAATACCAGTGATAGCCGGGTGCTCCTTCATACCACATGCCGCCGGAAAGAACGGAGCGCTCCATCTGAAACATGAGCCCGGATTTTCCGTTGATTGCCCAGTCTACAAGCTCCCGTTCTCCGGTAAGCAGACCGGCGCAGCCCACTGCCGAATTATGCCAGGTCTGCCAGTTCGAAATCCGCATGTCATAACGCTGAATGGTCTCGCACATGGGCAGCAGCAGATGTTCTTTGATAATCCGGTGATCTTCTTCAGAAAAACAGGGATCCCCGTAAACCAGATCATAAGCGAAACAGAACTTGCAGAGATTCACGGATTCATCAAGTGTCTGCGCATACAGCCGTGCTGCCGAAAGCGTCGTATTACCGTCACGGTCGTGCAGCGGAAGGTCTTCATAAAAAGACGCATATTCAAGAAGCGAATCACGGATATGCTTTGCCCTGACCCCGGTCGGCTCAATCACATAGGCAATGGCGATGGTCTGCAGATTATTGTTGTACCGGTTGTGCATATAGGTGATATAGGCATCATCGTAAGGATAACCTGAATAGACTTCGCCGCAAACGGAACAGCGGTGAGCGGTCGGCGTGTCCGTGATAAACGAACCGCCGTCTTTCGGACAGCTGTACCAGTGCGTCCACTGACCGCCCTGATGCGGAATGGCAGGAACATTTTCCAGGCAGCTGTCTGCTTCTTTCAGCAGACCAGCACACTGCTTCTCCCATTGGGGATCTTTCGCACGGGCACGAAGACGCATCATCTCGTCTTCGGTCATGAAAAGACGGGGCGGTGTCCCTGCGGGCATGACAATATCCAATGCTCCGGAAGAAACCGACACCAGAAAACAGATCAGAAGCAGCACGATACCACTGCGAAAGGATGAAGATGCAGCCATGACACACTCCCTAAAAGCAAAAACAACAGTAGTATCTCATTGACTGGCTGCCGGAGGAAAAGTTTCACGCAACACCCGTCATCTCCGCAGGAGGTACCGGCCGTACCAGTGCCGTCTCATCGCACTGAGCGAAAAAGGGACAGCGCTGACAGTCTTTCAAGGCTTTGTAAGGCAGTTCTGCCCGATCCACCACTTCGAAGCCAAGCCGTTTAAAAAATTCCGGCTGCCGGGTAAAAGCATATACCCGGGCAATCTGAAGCTGGCGCGCCTCTTCCACTGTCGCTTCCACCAGCATACTGCCGATCCCCTTGCCCCGAAGTCTGTCCCGCACCACGAGAGAACGGACTTCCGCCAGATCCACCAGATCTATATGAAGTGCCGCCATCCCGCCCACGCCCTCTTCATCCACATACACAAAAAAATCGCGCGCATTTTCAAGCATTTCTGACAGCTCACGGGGCAGCACCTGCCGGGCGGCTGCCGCCTCATCCAGAAGCGCTTTCATATCGGCGATTTCGGTAAGTTTGGGTTTACGTACAATGCCCATGACATCTGTATCCATTGTTGAAAATAAGTGTGGCTATAAAGAGGGCAGCATTTGCAGTGCGGCAAGGGCGGCATCATGAAGCACGCCGTTGGATGCGACAACGCCCGTATTCTTCAGTAACCGCCTGCCCTGTGAAAAATCCAGCCTGTCCCCCTTCAGATCGGTCACACGGCCACCTGCTTCCTCCACCACCAGCGAACCTGCAGCCTGGTCCCAAATATATTCTTTGTAACCGGGACGCTCCGGCGACAGAAGCCGGAAAATAAACTCAGCACCGCCCGATGCCAGCACAGCAAATTTCGCCTGGCTGTCCATAAGGACATTGGCTTCCGGTCTCAGATTGAGAGCGTCCGCAAGCTGCTCCAAAGCGGATACGTCTGTGTGACCTGCTTCAAAAGAGCGGAGCATGCGCGCCTTCGAAGGATCGCTGCAGCCATTCACATGGAGCGCTGCAGCCGAGGAGGGATCAGCTGCCGAAGATAAAGGAAAGAGCCATGCCCCGGCGCCCCTTTTTGCCGCAGCGACCAGCCCCGTGCCTGCAAACGCAGGAAGTTCACCAGCACCCAATGCAGGGCAGGCAAGACCGCCCCGGATCACATGGCCATCCTCTATCTGAGCCAGTGCCACAGCGTACTGTCCGCCCCGGCGGTAGCCTTTGGTTCCGTCGATGGGATCAAGCGTCCAGAAAAGCGCGCCGCCTTCTGACGCCGCGCCCTGATCAATCCAGTCACAGACCGCCCCGCCCGTCGCCCCGGGGATAAACCGGGATACAAAAGAGGTAATTACCTCCAGCATGTCACAGCCGTCGGGGGCACGCAGAGAGGAGGCGTCTTCTTCCGCCACAAGCACCGCATCGGGAAAAACGTCGCCAAGCCGCCGGGATACCAGTGCCTGTATCGCAAAATCCGCCACTGTCACCGGCGACAGATCGCTTTTTTCCACTGTAAACAGTGCGGACTCTTCCCGTACCGCGACGGCAAGCATAGCCGCTTCACGGAGCACAGATAGAATCAGCCCTGTTTCCTGATCAAAAAATTCAGCCATCACAGCTTTCACCCGTTCATACGCCCCTCTCCGCATTCCGCAGTAGTGTACCATACCGCATGAATCCGCCCCAAAAGGGATGTTTTTAAAAAAAGCCATCCTGCTGGAGTCTCCTTTCCATCCGTGGTATACTTGCCTCAGGAATTTACATATGCCTTGTGATCATTGCAAAAAAAATAAAGAACTCAAAAGTTATGCCGAAGTGAAGGACGGGCAGATCTACCGCTTGTCCCTTTGCGAGGAATGCCTTGCCCTTTATCTCTCAAAGGCACCGGAGTTTTCCCGGAATGCCTTTTCTCGTACCGCAGCCCCGAAGAAGGCAAAAGTACGCAGGGAAGATTCTCCGACAGGTCTAAAAGCGACTCCCGAAAAAGAGGCGACTAGCCGCCCGCCTGACATCCCGGAGACATGCCCCGACTGCGAAACTTCGTGGCTGCAGGCAAAGAAAGGGCGTCCCGGATGTCCTGGTTGTTTCGGCGTATTCGACACTTTGCTGCGGCATGCGGCAGACAGCAGCGTACCCGATAAAGCACGACCGCCTTATGCAGGCAGGCATCCGCAGAGCGGCAGTCTGCACAATGATCTTCGACAGGAACTGCAGGAAAAAAGACGACGGCTCCGTGCAGTGCTGGAGCAGGAGCAGTACGAAGAAGCGGCACGGCTCCGTGACGCAATTACGGCACTGGAAAACACCCTGTCCGCTATCCAGCCCGGTGAACAGCCATGACCTTTGAGGATTTCCGGCTTCGCTATCCACACCAGCGCTCTGATGAAACAGTCTCTTCAGAGATTCATGTCCTTTCTTTCTGCTCCCTCACGCGGAATCTGGCGGATTTCTCTTTCTGCCATCGCTGTTCTGCTGAAGAAAAAGAAGCCGTGCAGCAGAGAATTCTGCAGGCTGCCAAAACATTGTCAGCCCTGAAAGATGCCTCCTATTTCCCTGCAGACACTGTGTCTCCTGTCGATTTGCTGCTTTTCGGCGAGCGTTTTTTAAGCAGCTACCGTCTGAGCGGCACCGAGACAGCAAGCGGCGTCCTCCTCTCTGAAGATCAGCGGATTGCCCTTACCCTCAATCGCGAAGACCACCTTTCGATCCGTGTGCTGTCCCCGCAGGAAAAAGGCATGGCTGTCTGGGAGATCGCCGATCAGGTGGATACATACCTGCAGGAAAAACTGGGCTTTGCCTTTCACGACAAGTGGGGATATCTGAGCCCGTCGCTGCACCGGTGCGGCACAGGTCTTCACATGGTCACCCTCCTCAACATGCCCGCCGATGCGCTTGTTGCAGGAAGAAATGCGGGCGACAGTGCGGAGGCCCAAATAGCCACGCTGAGCAGCGGTCTGAAATTACAGTATCTGTCGCCAGGCATGTTGCCCCGTTGCCCTTCAGGCTATATCACTCCTGCCGTTGCGGAGCTCATGGCGCCGAGAATTGAGGATTATCCCTGCCAGTCTCTTTATCCGGGCAGCAGCGAAAAAACAGCCGCGCCTCAGGCGACCCTGGGCTTCTACCGGGTTCTGACTGCAAAGCATGTTCCAGGCATCCACGAAAGAGTAATTGCGGCGCAGATGGACGAAGCGGCGGATGCCCTGATTCTGAGAGAACGGGAAGCCCGGAAAATACTGATCGAACGCCCCGAATTCCTCCGCGATTATGTGCGGCGCTGCCTGGCTCTGATTGCGCAAACGCACTGTCTGGGATTGAAAGAAGGGCTGGTATGCCTTTCCATCCTACGGCTGGCAGCAGAAACAGGGCATCTAAAAAACTGCGATAAACAGCAGACCGACCTTCTTCTGTATGCCATGCAGCGGGCGCATCTTGCCCTGTCGCCCGGAGTAGATCCGGAAGATCCCTTTTCTCTGGCGGAAGAACGGGCAAAGCGGTTCCGTACTGTTTTTGAAAAGGCAGCGTTGGTATAAGCGGCAACGGCGATGCCTCTACAGAACCCTCCACCCGTATTACTCAGAAGCGGATAGCACTTCCCGGGAACGCCACCAGACTGATCTCCAGATTCACGTCAAAGCCTGAACCCCTGTCCCGGAAGCGGATGGCAGATTCCCAGCAGTCGAAGCGGCGGCGCAGCTCATAGGTCTGGCGGATCATATCGCGCTCGCGCAGGCTGTAGATATGCTCAAAACTGAAGCCCCAATGATCCCCCAGTTTATACCCCAGCCCGTACAGAATCTCCCGGTTATAGACAGTGCCCGCCGTATCCGTATAAGCAAAGCCAACCCGGCTGCTGAGCCGTCCGCCAAGCATGGTATTGTCGTAATACACCTGTGTCAGCATACGGGTATAATCGATATTAAGTGCTGCCTGCTCAAGGCTGCGGTCATAGCGGCTTCTTTCAGGCAGACTGAGCTGAGGGACATACATTCCCTGCCGGTTAAACAGATTATAAGGATCATAAGGATTGTACGCATTCAGCTGACTGTAGGCACCATAGAGCCCGGCAGTGCGCCCGAGCAGCGATGAGAATCGCCGCGGTCTGATAAAATGGTGACCTCCGTTGACATCGTGCCGTTCCAGAACAAACTGGCTGCCCCACCAGGGCCTCGGCCGTATATCTATTTCGACTTCATAATCCTGCGATTTCTGAGATTCATTCCAGAAGTCCGCTCCATGATACAGCGTCACCCTGCCGACCCGCCACACTTCTCCTGTCTCCTCATCTTTTCCATAGAAAAGATTGGAGAGTTTGGACTCGATGCGGCTGCGCCCGAATGCACTGTCGTAAGCATCAATCTGAGGTGCTTCCAGCACACTGAGTCCCGCACGGGGGCTGTAGGAATAGGTGACTGAAGGCTCCACCACATGCTTGATCGCCGAGAAACCTAAAATGCCTGGGTAAATTTTGTGGAACCGGGTCAGCAGGGTCAGCCCGGCTGTGTGATTGAACCGAAAATAATCCGTATCTCTGTGCGCAAGATGCTGGTACCAGGTCGCCTGACTTTCAATAAAGGGGGTGACGCCCAGATAAGGCAGCGGATTCCAGTCGAGACTGAGGCGACCGGTGTTGACCGAGCGGAACCCTTCCAGCCCCCGGTATTTCTGACGGTAATAGCCGCTGACCGTATCAAAAGAAGCCATAATCGGTGTCGCCAGCGGCTGCTCAACGAGATGAAAACTCGCTTCAGGAAGCTGTTCTGATTCATCCAACCAGGGATGCGTATTGACCCGGGCCGTGGCGGTGGCAAAATACGACGGCTGGCGGTACACGAGATGCGCAAACGTGCGCGGTGCCGTCCTGTTTCTGGACTCTTCGTAAAAGAAGTCCTTATAGTAATCCTTGTCCGACCAGTGCTCCGATTCCATGCGCAGCACGAGATCCTCGTTATCCTCATAGCGGTGCCGCCACAGATAATGCCCTCTGTCTTTGGTGGTATATAAGCCGTGCAGTTCACCCCGCGTCCTGTAAAGCCATGACGTGGGCCTTGACATGAAATCATAATAGAGATCTGCACCCAGCCCGAACCCCTGTTTTGCCGTGGGCATGAATCTCGGCCCCAGCGACACTTCAGGCGTCACTTCGAACTGTATGCCCGTGTTGATGTAATAGCCCGTTGCCGCCCGGGTTCCGCTGTCATAATCCAGTGCCATCATCTGACTCGCACCGGTACGGACGAGGGGTATATAGAAGGGCATCTTGAACTTGCCAAACTGCAGGCGTAATTTTTCTGCGCGCACCTGCTCCCGATCCTGAATTTCAAGCCGCTTCAGATGCAGCTGGTAATGGGGCGGGTCTTCCGGGCAGGTCGTTAGCGAGATATTCTCAAATATAGCGCTGTCCGGGCCTAGAATACTCACTTTCTCCGCCGTATAGCGAAACACGCTTGCCGTACCTTGCGCCTCCCGCAATTCACCGGTCTGGTTCGCAAAATCATAATCGACCCAGGCCGCATGAAGCGCACGAGTCGGCTCCTCCACATGCAGGTTCTCCGCAATAAGCCGTCCCATAGACAGGCGCTTCTTTGCAAAACCCTGTTCATCCGGACCCGGTTGCAGCACCAGCACCTTTTCCACTTCCTCGTCTGCCGGTGCCGTGTACATGAGTCTGTCAGCACTGAGCCGGGACAGATGCTGCTCCACGAGCACATTGCCCTGCGCTTCGTAGTGCCCTTCGTCCTCGGAAAAACGGAAGGAATCCGACTGAAAACGCATCCTGCCCAGACGCAGCCGCACATTGTCTTTAAGAACCGTTTCCCGCTTCCCCAGATCCGCCGTCATGGTGTCCGCTTCAATATCACGCATCGGCTCTGTCCAGTCGGGCGGCTCAAAACCAAGTGATGCTTCACCGAATTCCACCGGGCGTGTAATCGCTTCGCGCAGGGTGCGCTTGTTCATGGCTTCCAGCGGATTGGCAGAAGGGCGCCCCGGCCTCGGTGCACGGAGCTCTCCCACGCGCAGGGGCTGTTGCCGGAGCAGCGGCTTCACGGCTTCCACCTCCTGCTCCTTTTCCGCCTCTCCTGTTTCACCAACTTCCGGAGAAGCAGGCTCCGTATTCCCGTCGGCTTCGTCGGCAGTCTCCGGTATTCCTGTTTCTGCCTCATCGTCATCGAAAACAAAGGCAAAGGAATCTGCAGACGTCGGCACCTCTGTTCCGTCGTTGTCCGCAAGATCCGCACTTGCCACCGTCAGCACCCCGGTATTCTCTTCAGACATGCGGGCAATCGGCTGTGTTGGCGCCCCATCACGCAAGGCGATCAGTGCGGCAATCGCCTGATCCCAGGCAGCAAGATTGGCTTCCCGGTTGCGGGACGGCGCCGCCTTACCCTCCGCGGCCTGAGCGGCGAAGGAAAGGACACACGCCAACGTTATTCCGAGCAGTCGAAGAAACATTACGACCACGCCTCGTCTGTCTGTGGTTATCGATTCATCAGCATGAACCAAAAAGTCGCCGCCTGACGGGGCCCCCGGTTTGCCGTCGTTTTTTCACGGGGTGCCTCTGCCGGAGCAGACGCAGGCGCAGGTGCTGCAGCGGGCTGCGACACCTTTTCTTTTGGTGCATTTTGGGCAGAATTCCCTGTTACCGGACGGGCAACAGGCTGTCCCTCTTCATCATATTCCCACTGCAGTTCTGTCACCGGCGTGCGGTCGGATTCCGTACGCGATTCGAGATCACTTGAGCGGGACGGCGCCGAAGGGGCGGGTGCGCTGATTGCTCCAGGAGGGGCAAGTTCCGCCTCTGTAATCACCGGACTATCCCAGCTCTGCCCGAAACAGGTGGCTGTCAACAGAAAAATCAGCGCTGTCATGACAATGTCTCCATAAACGCCAGAACCTGATCAAGATTACGGATGCTGTCCGCTCCGCCCATCTGCTGCACCGTCAGACCGCCCACCGCATTGGCAAGCCTGCCGCAGCGTTCAAGATCCCACGATTGCAGCCAGCCGTACAGAAAACCGCCGCAAAAAGCATCGCCTGCGCCGGTCGTATCCAGCACTTGTACCTTATGCGCTGGCAGCCGGACTGTACTGTCAGCACTTTTAATGAAAAAACCATCGGCACCCAGTTTGATCACAGCGATCTTGACGCCATAGCCCAAATAAAAATCGGCAATGGCTTCCGTGTCTGTCCTGCCTGTATAGCAGCACGCTTCCTCATAGCTGGAAAAGACCAGATCCAGATGAGGCAGCGATGCTTCAATAAGCGGCAGCCATCTGCCGTTTCCGTCGTAACAGGTATCCATGCTGGTCCGCAGTCCCTGTGACTGGGCACGGGCAAATACCCTGCCCATCGCCTCTCCATCCAGGCGGGGCATAATGGCCGGGCCGCCCCAGTGAAGCGCTTTTGCTTTCAGACCGGCAATGCGGGAAAAATCGATATCTTCCTCGCAGGTGGCGGCATTGGCTCCGACCTGATGAAGAAAGGTGCGTTCCCCTGAACCGTCAATCATTACTACGGTCGCCGAACTGCAGGAGGAAGGGTCTCTTTTTACCAACCCTGTTTCTACCCCCTTCTGCTGAAGACTGGCAAGGAGATAGTCGCCGAAGCCGTCAGCACCTACCCTGCCGAGAAAGGCCGCTTTGCCACCCAGCTGGGCATAAACACTGGCGGTAACGGCGGCAAGGCCGCCCAGATGCATTTCGAGTACAGGCACCAGCCCCAGCGTTCCACGCGGAGGCAGTTCTTCGACCGGACGCACCATGACGTCGGCACAAACAACGCCCACCGATATCAGATCTACAGACATGGACACCCCTTTCTAGCGGGTGATCAGGCAAAGGAACAGATCGAATGAAACAACAGCATGGCGGCGCATCTGAAAATCAGCCCTGAACGCAGCTGCACCGCCGGTGTTTGCGGATATTCCGGAGAAGCCGCAAACACAGTTCAGCCGAAGAAAGTATAGCAGGAAGCACAGAGGCAAGTAAACACATTTTCCACCCTCTTTTTTACAAAATCTGCTGAAAATCAGGTCATGACCCGCCGCAGCATTTTTTGTATTTTCTGCCGCTGCCGCAGCTGCACGGGTCATTCGCACCGGGACGCCGGTGCTTTCCGGCGAAAAGCTGCGCTGCAGGAGACATGAGCGAACAAACATCTTTCGGCGCTTTAAAACTGCCCCATCCTTCCATTTCCTTTGCACAGTCCCGGATATAACCCGGTGTGGAACGGCGCAGATGCAGCATTACTTTTTCCCGGCTGATCGCTCTGAAAGTATCCACATCTTTCGGATACAGAAAAAAGCGTTCCACAAGATTCTCATCAAAAGCCGCCTGAATATCCTCATACAATTCTTCAGGATGCAGCCGAACCGATGCGCTGATCAGGTAGTCCCACACCGAGGAACGCTCCCGGACAAATCCGCCCCGAAAAAAGGCCCGGAAATGGTCTATCGCTTCCTCCCGGGGCAAATCACCTTCCGCCACCAGGATCTTCATCGCATCCAGGGCGTGCCCGCGCAAAAATACCGGGCAGGCATGATCCGCCGCCAATGAACGAAGCTTTTCTGCATCGCCCCCGCTCGTGGATGCCAGCGCACGCCCCGGAAACTCCGGGGGCAGCGGGCTGGTCAGCCCCGCAAGATACATCGAGGGAAGCGAAAAAAAGTCAACTATCCCGGAAAAGGCACGTTCTTCCCGGAATTGGGACAACAGATAAAGCGCAAAAAAATGACGGTACGGCGTCTTTGAGCCGGAAAGCTTGCTGAGCGACTCCGCCTGGGCGCAGACCGCTTCCAGATCCCGCAGCAGCAGAGGGGTCACCTCTTCCTGACGGGAAACCGCCGCCCGAACTGCCCGATGCGGGAAGTAGCGCCGGCTCACCTCAAATTCCTGAAAAATTTCCTGAAGTTCCATGGGCTCTCTTCTCAGTCCCTTTTGCTTTTCTCTTCATTATGGCTTACCGCCGAAGGAATTATACATAAAAAGACCGGCTGTCCTCTCCGGAACCTGCCCGGAAAAAACAGCCGGTCGAAATGGATCACAGAAAAAACGGGTCAGGGAACGTCAAGACGGGGGATCCAGCACTCGGGCGGATCAAGCGTCCAGTCAAAGTCGTAGTAGCCGTCGCTGACAGAGCGCAGATACAGGGCACGGATTGCCAGCGACAGTCTGCCGTGACCCGACTGCCAGAATTCAAGATAGGCGTCCGCTTCATCCTCATCAATGATGAAGTCTCCGTTCTGATCCGCAGCATGGGCAGCCGTCTCGTCTTCCTGGCAGAAGGGGCAGATCTCACGCACATAAAACTCCTGACCGCCAATCTTGAAGCTGTCAACAGCACCCCGAAGCTGAAGGACTCCTATTCCGTTCCCTTTGGGGAACACACGAATCTGTACGGCTCCGATATAGGTTCCATCCAGTTCAGCAAGATAAGGAACGGCAACAAGAATACCATTCACTTCCAGATTGATGTCGCCGCCGAAGTAGCCGTAAGAAATACTCACACAGCTGATCGCCGCAGGCAGACCGGGCGCTGCTGTAAAGTCATAACCAAGATTGATATTATTCAGCCAGAGCACAGGATCACCGTTTTCACTGTCACTCAGGACAGCAGACCCTTCGTTCTCGGAAGAGCCGTCCGGGTAATAAAATTCACTGGTCTGGAAAGTGACACCCTGAATCGTCACAGGGAGGTTCACTGCGGCCGTAAAGCCGTCCGGGAGCCGTCCGAAATCAACACAGTCCGCAAAGGGCTCATCCGGCTCGCCTTCACCTTCTCCTTCTCCCTCATCCGGCAGTTCCGCACAGTAGGGGCAGATTTCCAGCAGGGCAAGTTCCTGACCGCCAATCATGAAGGAGGCAATCGGGCCTTCCAGATACAGCATACCTTCGAAATCGCCGAGGGGAGCAACACGCACCTGCACCTGACCGGGCGTTATGATACCGTTCAGGTCGGCAATATCTTCCACGTTATAGAAGTCGTTGTTCACTGTCAAATTCACATTGCCGCCGTAGTATCTGTAACGGATGCTGACGCAGGCAAGCAGATGGGTGGGATCTGAAAACACATGACCCACGTTGATATTACTCAGCCAGAGAACATGCGTGCCGTCGGTATCTTCAATAAACGACGCAGTGCCTTCCCGTGTAGCGCCTTCTGGGTAGTAGTAGAAAGAACCGGTGTCAAAAAGGACATTATCACTGATGAAGCTGGTTCCGTTTGCAATTTCCATCCCCAGCGGCAGATCCTGGAAAGTCACACATTCCCACAAGGGATGAATTTCACAGTACGGACAGATTTCAGACAGATAAAACTCCTGTCCGCCGATCTTAAAAGTGGTGATACTTCCTTTCAGTTCCAGAATGCCCGTATGCTCTCCTTTGGCATACACACGGACGCCGGCGTTGCCTACAATCAGGCCGTCCAGCGCCGCTATATCATCCACTTTCCGAAGATCTCCGTTGACCTCCAGATTCACATCTCCGCCGAAATACCCGTAGGCAAAGTGCATGCACTGAGGTGCATTAGGCGTATTGGAAAAATCATATCCCAGATTGATATTAGCCAGCTGCAGGACAATGCTGCCGTTCTCGTCTTCACCCCGTGATGCGGAACCCTGACTGGTGCTGCCACCGGTGCTGTAATAAAACTCGCTGGTCATGAAAACTACGCCGTCAGCTGTCACGGTGCTGTTCGCCTGCGTTTCAAACCCTTCGGGCAGACCGATGAAATTCACACAGTCCGTAAAGAACTCCGGCAATTCGCCTTCTACCGGAGACTCACCTTCTACCGGCGACTCGCCTTCGATTTCACCTTCGACTTCGCCTTCGGCTTCCCCTTCTACAGGCGACTGCTCACAGAAAGGACAGATTTTCTCCAGATACAGCTCCTGACCGCCTATTTTGAAACTGCCGATCCATCCGGAAAGTTCAATCCTGCCCGTAACTTCCGTCTTCTGGTAGACCTTTACAAGAACATTACCGGCAGTTTTTCCGTCAAGCTGATCTATACTCTCCACATTCAGCAGATCATCGTTAATCTCAAGATTCACATTGCCGCCGCGGTAGTCATAATAAATACTGAGGCACGGAGGCGGGTTCACACCCGGACCGAAGGTATATCCTAAATTGATGTTGTTCAGCCACAGAATCTGCCCGTCCCCAGTATCATTCATGCTTACTTTGACAAAACCGTCCCTGGATGAGCCCTGCGGATACAGGAAGAATTCGCTGGTTCGGAAAGGGACTCCATTAACAAAAACGGTCTCATCCACCTGTGCGTCAAAAATCCAGGGGAGATCGTTGAAATCAAGGCAGACGTCAACAGGAAAGCCGGGCACCTCTTCGCCTTCGATCGGGTCAACCTCCTCACAGTAGGGGCAAATCTCATGGAGAATGAAGTTCTGGCCGCCAATCTTGAAATTGTAGACCGTCCCCAGAAGCTGAAGCTCGTCCCGTCCATCCGCATCCTGTGAAATGCGGATGAGCACGCCTCCCACGAACTGTCCGTTCAGGTCAGCAATATCGTTTTCCACCCGGAGCGAGCCGTTGACCTCCAGATTAACAATACCTCCGTTATACTCATAGGAGAAAGTCATGCAGGAAGGAACGGGCGGCTCATTGGCGAAATCATACCCCAGATTAATATCGTTCAGAACCAACTGGGGATAAGCGTCGCTACCCACAACTACCTGGGCGTATCCGTCAGCCGTACTGTCTTCCGGCGTGTAAAAGAACGGGGTCATCCAAAACCGCACGCCTTGCACATTCAAAACCTCATGATTACCTGCCCGGAGACCTTCCTCCATCGTGCTGAAATCAACACATTCTTTGAAGAAAGCAAAAGGATCGTCTTCACCTTCGACAGAATCACCCTCGCAGGACAGGCAAAGATTGTCAATGTAGAACTCCTGTCCGCCCACTTTGAAGGTCTGCACGGTGCCGTACAATTTAATTTTGCCGGTATACCCGTCATTATCAGGATGCGGAGAGACCTTTACCAGAACATTGCCGGCAAACTGACCGTCGAGCGCCGCCACCGTTTCTTCATTCAGAAGATCGCCGTTGATCTCCAGATTCACATTACCGCCCGATACTCCATACTCAAAGCTCAGGCATTGCGGAAGTGCAGGTGCATTGGAAAAGTCAAGCCCGCAGTTGACATTGGACAGCCACAGCGTCTGACTGGACGGGGTATCGGGAAGGGCAAATTCATTGCTGCCCGGATTGGCAATCCCCGAATCTGTTTCGCCCGACGGATAATAGAAAAATTTGCTCAGGCTAAACTGAAAGCCCTGGCTCGTGAAGGTATCACCTGTGTCCCACGTCCTGCCTGCCTGAAGATCTTCAAAGTTCGTGCATTCACTGACAGGAATTTCCTGGCAATAGGGGCAAATCTTTTCCAGAAAAAGCTCCTGTCCGCCCAATTTGAAAGAAGAAGCGATTCCCTGCAGATGCAAAACGCGAAGTTCGCCATCATACGGAAAATCGAAAACGGACACACCACCCACAGATTGACCGTTCAGGTCGGCGAAATCCTCCACATTGCGGAGATCACCGTTTATCTCCAGATTTATGTTGCCTCCGGATTCAACGTAGAAAATACTGATGCAGGGCGGCGGGTTCACGCCTGAACCGAAGGTATACCCCAAATTAATATTATTCAATGCTAAAACAGGTACGCCGTCGATGACATTCTCTGTTACGGAAACTGTGCCGCTTGATGTGGATCCGTCGGGGAGCCAGAAAAATTCACTTGTTGTGAAAGGAACGCCGAGGATAAACACGGGTTCACCGACACCGGCTTCAAAATCGGCGGACAGACCGTAGAAATCCAGACAAAGATCTATCGGAAAGTCTGCTCCCGTTTCGCCTTCGATTTCGCCTTCGATTTCGCCTTCACTCGGTTCAGGTCCTGTACAGAAAAGACAAAGATTGTCAATATAGAACTCCTGTCCGCCCACTTTGAGGGTCTGCACGTTGCCGTACAAATCGATTCTGCCGGTATAGTCGTCATTATCAGGATGCGGATAGACCCTCACCAGAACATTGCCGGCAGTCTGACCGTCAAGAGCCCCCGCCGTTTCTTCATTCAGAAGATCGCCGTTGATCTCCAGATTCACATTACCGCCCGATACTCCATACTCAAAGCTCAGGCATTGCGGAAGTGCAGGTGCATTGGAAAAGTCAAGCCCGCAGTTGACATTGGACAGCCACAGCGTCTGACTGGACGGGGTATCGGGAAGGGCAAATTCATTGCTGCCCGGATTGGCAATCCCCGAATCTGTTTCGCCCGACGGATAATAGAAAAATTTGCTCAGGCTAAACTGAAAGCCCTGACTCGTGAAGGTATCACCTGTGCTCCAATCGGTGTTTTCCGGAATATCCTCGAAGTCGGTGCAGTCTCCCCCGTAGGCACAAAGCCCCGGTACAGCTAGCAAAAGAAGGGCAACTAAGCAAATTATAGGGTTGTTTCGCATTATTCTGTCCTTTTTTTTGGTTATTGGTGTATAATAAGCACAATGTTATTATAACACATGCCAGCGGTAGGGCAAGTACAAAAGAGCGTTCGAAAACACTTTTATTTTTTTTGGAAGTTTCCACTTTGAACAGCAGGAGGATTGAAGAATGAATACCTATGGTAATCGTTTACTGAAATGCACTGCCGCTTTCGCTTTTGCGTTCGCTATGCTGCTCCTTGTCGGATGCGGAGACAAAACACCACCGGGCGCTGTAACACTGTTCGCGGCACAAAGCGGCGACGGTGAAATAACACTCTCCTGGGTAAACCCGCCCGACAAAGACCTGGCAGGGGTCAGAGTTGTCCGAAGTCAGAGCGCTCCGCCTGCAAAGCCTTCAGAGGGTCTTGAGATCTTCAGCGATTCAGGAACCGGTCTGGTGGACGGCAATGTCACCAACGGCACCCCCTATTTCTATGCTGCCTGGGCTTATGACCGCGCAGGCAATCACTCCAGCCCCGTCTATGCCAGTGCCACACCTGTATCTTTTCAGGCGCGGGAAGAAATACTGGACAAACTCGACAGCATGGCGGAACAGATTGCGGCCATTCCCACGCTGACAGAAGAAGAAAAGAAAGAAATGCAGGATATTCTGAACGAAACAGAAGATCTCTTTCTCGGTGGTGATCCCTGTGGCGCTGCAGCGGTAATGAAAGATGAATTTCTGGAGAAGTGCCAATGGGTTCGCCAGACCAGAGAACGCCCGGAAGGCGAAAAACTCTATGCCGCCGGCAGAATGGTTCGTGTGAATATCGCCCGCACCATGGAAGCCAAAGGTGAATGCGACGAACTGCAGCGGGTGGACCTTGAAGCGGAAATACAGGTTGAATCTGAAGATCCTGAAGGGATTTCCGGGTGGAGCGTTTTTGGCGAACCGCTGCTGACCGCCCTGGAACTGCACGAAAACACAGCGCCTGAAAGCACATTCACGCAAGTGTTCATACCCGGCGCCGAAGCCGTTCACGGGCAGGTGGGTGCCCCCGATATTCCGGTCTACCGGCAGCTCGTGGCTGTGCCCATGGGCGATGACGTCAAGGTGAAGATCCTCCAGCAGAGACCGGTGATTGCCGAAGAAATTTTTCTGAATCTCTACCCGGTACAGCCCTCGCCTATGGATCAGGGACCGGACCTCTCGCTCTTTAAAGATCCGCCCTTCACGATTAACCACAGCATCTATGAAAGCAACGAGCCCTGGCCGCCCGAGCCTGTTACCATGCGCTACATAGGCAACGGCCGGGATCTGGAATTCTATCTGCTTGAAATGGCATCGGGGCAGTACTATCCCGCCGAGAACAGACTGGAGCTCTTCGACTACACCCATCTGGATGTTGAATTTCAGGGCGGACCAGGACATTTTGCCACAAGCCACATGATAAGTCCCTTTGAGAGCAATTCACGGGCCCTTATCGAGAGTGCCATAAACAAGGAGGTCATAAAAGAAAATATCATTGAAGGCATACGCCAGGATATCATCGGTGAAGAACTGCTGATTCTGACCCACCCGAATTTCTATGATGCAGCCATCAAACTGCGCGACTGGAAACGCAGCAAAGGCATCTGGGCAAATGTGTATGAATGCGGAACCAATTCCGATATACACTGGCGGGCAACCGGCGAGCAAATAGACGCTTTCATTGAAGAGCGCTACCACACCACGGAAATCAGGGTAAGTTATGTGCTCCTTCTGGGTGATGCCGAATTTATCCCCACCTTCTATATCAACAATATCGGCACAGACTGGCCCTACGCCATTCTGGGAAAGCCCGGAGAGGATCTGATCGCCGACTTTGCCGTCGGCCGTATCCCCGTCGACACGCTCGATCAGGCAATGACTGTCGTGGACAAAACCATCAATTACGAAAAAACGCCCATAGACGACAAGGACTTCTATCAGAATGCCGTTCTTGCCTCTCAATTTCAATGCTGCCGGGAAAAAGCACCCGATCAGGGCACGGATAGCCGTACATTTATTCAATGCTCCGAGTTTGCACAGCAGCTGCTCTCCGCTGCAGGCAAAACGGTTTCACGAATCTATGCCCGGACCGGAAGCCAGACTCCCAATCGCTATTACGACGGAACCCTGCTGCCCTCTGCTCTCCGGCCGTCAGCCAAGTTTCCCTGGGATGGAAACACAAACCAGATCACCGAGGCCTGGAACAAGGGCGCTTTTCTGATCATCCATCGTGATCATGGAGAGCCCCATGGCTGGGAAACGCCTCGATTCCGTTCAAGCCACATCGACAATCTGGAAAATGAAGACAGACTCCCTGTCGTTTTCAGCATGAATTGCTCCACGGGTTTCTTTGACAACGAAACAGCAGGCGGCGCAGGGGGTACGGTAGCCAACGACGTGTACTTCTGCGAGCGGGCATTGCGGAAGCCCGATGGCGGTGCTGTCGGCATCTTCGGCGCAACACGCATAAGTCCCAGCTGGGAAAATACCGCTCTGACAATGGGAATGATGGATGCCATCTGGCCGGGCCGCCTGAACTTCGGGTTTTCCACACTGTCGCAGCGGCGTCTGGGTGATATCCTCAATCATGGCAAACGGTACATCCTTTCCATGCGTGGCGTGTCAGTCATGGGTGAAGATCTCTTTGAAGACAGTGTCATAGAAGAACTCTACCTCTGGCATTGCTTCGGCGATCCTACGCTGGAAATATGGACTAAAAACCCGTACAGCCAGACAAATCCCTTCTCACCGGCCTTCCATCATCAGGGACTTGCCGTGCAGGACGGCATCGATATTTCCGGTGGAATACTGGTCGAGTACGGCGTCGACAATGCAGTCATTACTGTCTTTGAAAGAGGCGCCGATCAGGAGATACCCCTCGGTCGCGGTGTCGTTCAAAACGGAATCGCCCAGATCACCTACCTGCAGAATCATGTGATGGATCATGAGCTGACCATTATCGCCAGTTTTGATAATGCCCCTGCAAAGGTGCTGCAGGGCAACTCTTTCTGATGTAAACGGCAGACGAAAACTGCTGCCGCCGGGCTTTTGAAACACGCCGGCTGTCTTCCCTTCCATCAAGGAAAAGGCAGCCGGCGAATTGCATTCATCACATTGCAAAAGGTCTCCATCGCCTGCAGGCGCTCATCACAAAAGCAGGCTCCGGAACCCGGATGAAAACACATGCCCTTTTCCCGGTCTCTCCCCCTGAGCGCTCCCGCCAGTCGCTGATTTTTTCCGGCTTCAGCGGAATGCTGCGTACCGGACAACATGTTAATTACAACGCTTTCCGCTCAGACGCACACAGCCCGGATGGTGCGTGAAAAGACATTCAGTATTGTTAATTTTCTTTCCTTTTTCAGAAAAACACAGGTATAATCTGTCTGTGTTGAACGAAAACATGATTAGTTCGAAAATAAAAAAATCTATTTGAGCGTTCTCGTTATTTAAAGCCTCTTTCCACTGCAAATAGTCAGAACCCAAACAAAAGATCAAGGAGAAAGTGATGAAATCGTTTAGTAATCGATTACTTTACGCTGCAACCGTCGCGGGGCTTGTCTTGACAGGCGCTGTGCTTCAAGGATGCAGCGACAAAATTCCTCCGGGAAAAGTGGAAGCCTTCCGCGCAGAAGCGGGAGACGGGACGGTCGCCCTGTCCTGGACAAATCCCGCCGATAAAGATCTGGCAGGGGTACAGATCAGGCGAAAAGCGGGCGCCATGCCCACTGCCAGTGACGAGGGACTGGAAATCTTTAAGGACACGGGCACCGGGCTTGCCGACAGCACCGTTACCAACGGAACCCCTTATTACTACGCAGCACGCGCCTACGACAGAGCAGGCAACTACTCCGAGCCGGTATATGCCAATGCCACGCCTGTCTCCACACTGGCGCGGGTTGAGGTACTGGATCAGCTTGCAGCGATGACCCAGAATATTTCCCAAAGCCCGGCGCTCACCCGTAAAGAGCAGGCTGAAATGCTGGATATCCTTCAAGAGGCGGGAACGCTTTTTATAAGCGGACAGCCCTGCGACGCTGCGGAGCTGCTGCGTGCGGATTTTCTGGAGAAAGCCCAGGAACTCCGGGCGGGAAGCGCACGGAAAGAAGCGGAAGAGTATTATGCGGAAGGGCGAATGATCCGGGTCAACATTGCCCGCACCATGGCGGACAAAGACAAATGCCCTGAGCTGAGCCGTATTGATGCCGAAGCGGAAACTCTTGTCCGGAGGGAAACTCCGGAAGGGCTGCTGGGTGAAGAAATCTTCGGCGAACCGATCCTTACCACCCTACTCCCGGAAGACTCGCCTCTGCCCGGTGAAGTCTTTTCACAGATTTTCATACCCGGAACAGACGCGCTGCACGGAGAAGCGGGTGCACCGGCGGTGCCGATGCACAGGCAGCTGGTAGCGGCACCTATGGGCCGCGGCGTCAGAGTCTGGGTAAGAGAAGTTGATCCTGTGCCTGCCGAGGAAATTTTTCTCAACCTTTATCCGATACAGGACTCTCCGATGGATCAGGAAGTTGACCCTTATGATTTCTCGGATCGACCCTTCAGCATCAACAGACAAATTTACAGCAGCAACGATCCCTGGCCCCGGCAGCCGGTCTCCGTCAAGTATCTGGGCAATGGCCGCGACATGGAGTTTTACCTTGTGGAAGCGGCAGCAGGGCAGTATTACCCTCTGGAAAACAGACTCGTGCTCTTTGAAAGCAGTCCCTATGAAATCGCTTTTCTTGGAGGCAACGGCTCTTTTGCCACGGAAAATATGCAGAGCCCCTTTGACAGCAATTCACGTTATCTGATGGAAAACGTTCTGAACAAAGTGACGGTGTCCGCCAATATCCGTGAAAGAATTCGCGAAGACATTTTTGGCGAGGAATTCCTGATTCTGACCCATCCGGACTTTGAACAGGCGGCACTCGAACTCCGGGACTGGAAGCGTGAAAAGGGGATCTGGGCAAATGTCTTCACCTGCGGCACCGACACCGATCTGCACGATATGCAAACCGCAGATGACATCGATGCATTTATCGAGTCCCGCTACACGCACGGTCTGATCAGACCGAGCTACGTGCTGCTTCTCGGTGATTCCGAGTTTATTCCTACCTTCTACTACAATGAAATAGGCACCGACTGGCCCTATGCCGTACTGGGCGATCCTGAAACCGATTCCATTCCCGATCTGGCTGTCGGCCGTATTCCCGTGGACACTTTGGATCAGGCAACAGTCGTTGTCCGCAAAATCGTCCGATATGAAAAGAATCCCGTAAACGATGCGGATTTTTACCGGCGCGCTGTGGTGGCATCCCAGTTTCAATGCTGCCGCGAGGGAGCACCGAAAGACGGTACGGACAGCCGTTCTTTTGTCGAAGTATCCGAATTTTCCCGGCAGGTTCTTCTCACAGCAGGCAAAGAGGTCACACGTATTTACGGGCGCACAGGCGATTCTACGCCTGCCCGCTATTATGACGGAACCCTGCTTCCCGAAGCGCTCTCTTCTGCCAAAAACTTTGCGTGGAACGGAGGTGCCAAGGATATCACCAATGCCTGGAACAACGGTACTTTCCTGATCATTCATCGGGATCATGGTCTGGTAAGCGGGTGGGGTACGCCCTCCTACAGCAGTAACAATATACTCGCCCTGACTAATGGAGAGCGGCTGCCTGTTGTCTTCAGCATCAATTGCGCAACCGGTTTCTTTGATAATGAGACCGCCGACGGCGCCTATGGCACGATCCAGAATGGCATTTACTTCGCCGAAAACGCATTACGCCAGCCGAACGGTGGCGCCGTTTCATTGATTGCCGCCACACGGAACAGTCCCAGCTGGGAAAACTCCACGCTCCTTCAGGGCTTCATGGATGCCATCTGGACCAATGCGCTTCCCAAATTCGGTACAAGTCAGTCTCAGAGACGGCTGGGCGACATCCTGAACCACGGCAAACGCTATGTTGTGTCCAAAACCGGCATGAATGTCATGGGCGAAACCATCTGGGAAAATGCCGTGCGCAACGAACTGTACCTGTGGCACTGCATCGGGGATCCGACGCTTGAGCTGTGGGTGAAAAACCCCCATGTACAGGAAGTGCTGCCGAACTATCAGTTCAACCACCAGGATGTGGCGATACAGAACGGCATTGAAGTTGCCGGAGGCATTACAATTCTGTACGGCGTTGAAGGTGCTGAAATCACCGTCTTCGAAGAAGGACCGAATGAGAAAATGCCCATCGGTCGCGGTGTGGTGAAAAACGGCGTCGCGGAGATCAATTATCTCCAGAAACACGCAACGACCTATCCCCTCTCCGCGGTGGCAAATTTTGAAAATGCGCCTGCCTTAACGCTGGAAGGCAGAAAACTCTAACTCTGTCAATGCATATTCCCCTTCCTGTGCGGGGAGGCGCCCCGGCGGCGTCTCCCCCTTTTTTTGTCGCCTGACCCGGAAAAAAGATCATTCAAAGGGGACAAAAGAAGAGGAAGAGGCGTCCGGATCAACGGGCTGCAATGAAATCAGGATGTCGTCGCCTTCCACCCGGCAGGCATAGGGGCGCAAAGACGCACTTCCGCCCTGAACACAGGCGCCACTTTCTATATCGTACTGCCAGCCATGCCAGGAACAGGTAACAATGCCATTGGAAACCTTTCCGGTTGTCAGATCCGCATTCTGATGCTTGCAGCCCCCTTCCATGGCACGGAAGCTGCTATCAGGATTTTTAATAATGGCTACATGCCTGCCGAGAATGCGGACACTTCTTACACAGCGATTTTCAAAATCGCTGACCTTCGCCGCTTTTATCATCTTGCCCTGCATGAAAAATTCCGTTAAATGCCGAAGCGGTTCTGATACATCATTTCATCCGCAGTGCGGGAAATTACCGGTGTATAGCCGGGCAGCGGCTGGATCTGCTGGTGATAGGCATCGAGGAAAGAGAATGCCTGCGGGAAGTAGGCGTCTTCCATTTCCGCCGGGGGCACAATCCAGTTGGGTGCGCCAATCACGCAAACCGGTGCGTCAAGATCATCAAAGGCAAGCTGCGTCAGCTGCCCGGCAATCGTATGATTGTAGCTGCCCCGTTCGCAGGCATCGCTGGCAATAATCACTTTGCCGGTCTTTTTCACCGATTCAAGAAGCAGACTGTAATCAAAGGGCACCAGCGTTCTGCCGTCAATGACTTCCACGGACAGATTGTATTCCTGCTCAAAACGTTTGGCAGCTTCAAGCGCCCGGTAGAGGGTCGCACCGAAAGTGAGAACTGTCAGGTCTTTGCCTTCTTTTATTCTGGCAGGCACGCCTATAGGCAGCCGGTAGTATTCCGCGGGAACACCGCCTTCCTGAAACAGTTCCACCTGATTATAGAGGCGCTGGCTTTCAAAGAAAACCACGGGATCATTGCCGCTCAAAGCCGAGGCAAGGAGCCCTTTGGCGCTGTAGGGCGTGGCGGGAAAGACCACCTTCAATCCCGGAATGTGCGCGCAAAGTGCTGTCCAGTCCTGAGAATGCTGGGCACCGTACTTGGCGCCGACAGACACGCGCAGCACGATGGGCAGACGCAGCAGCCCCGCAGACATGGCCTGCCATTTAGGCATCTGGTTGAAAACTTCATCCCCTGCCCTGCCCATAAAGTCACAGTACATGAGCTCGACCAGAGGGCGCCCGCCTTCCATGGCATAGCCGACTGCCGTACCCACAATGGCGGCTTCGGAAATGGGCGAGTTGAAAAGACGGTAATAAGGAAGCGCTTCGGTCAGACCCTGATATACGGCAAAGGCTCCGCCCCAGTCACGGTTTTCTTCGCCATAGGCAACCAGTCTGTGGTCATTGTAAAAATGATGGATTATCGTTTCGAAAAGCGCCTCGCCCAGAGTCACCGCTTTGGTGCCTTTGAGCACGGAACCGTCGGGAGCAATACCGGAACGGGACTTGCGCGCAATAGCCTGCAGCCTCGGGTTCTCCTCAAGCGGCATACACACATCTTCTTTGCGGCGCAGTCCCGGCAGCGCTTCTTCCACCTGATTGTTGTACATCATCTGGGATACGCCCTGCCGCGATGACAGGAACATGCGTGGCGACACTTCTTCAGAAACGGCGAGACGGCACGCCTTGGTCACTTTGCGTCGGGCATACTCAGCCACAGCTTCCAGATCCCCTTCTGCAAGAATTCCGGCCTGCACCAGATTCTGTCCGTATTCCGTAATGGGATCCACGGCGCGCCACAAATCAATTTCTTCCCGCTCCCTGTATGCCGACTGATCGCTCGGAGAATGGCCCGCCTGACGATAGCAAAGCACATCGAGGAATACGGGTCCTTTCCCTGCTTTAATCAGTTTCAGCTTACGGGCATAAGCGTCCGCCAGTGCCAGCGGATTATTGCCGTCCACGACCTCGGCGTGCATGTTTTCCGCATTCACCGCCGCACCGACACGAGCAAGGAAGTCAAAGCCCATGGTTTCGCCGATGGGCTGCCCGCCCATACCGTAAAAATTGTTCATGAAGTTGAAGAGCATGGGAAGTCCGCCCTTCATAAAATCCGGCCAGAGTGTTCGGGTCTGGGACATGGCGGAAAAACCCAGTGCCTCCCAGACCGGACCGCAGCCGATGGATGCATCGCCGATATTGGCAATGGCGATTCCTTTCTTTTCCTGCACCTTTTTGTACAACGCCGCGCCGACACTGATATCGGCGCTCCCGCCTACAATGGCATTGGCGGGATAAACGCCGAAAGGCGGGAAAAAGGCGTGCATGGATCCGCCCATGCCTTTGTTAAATCCCGTTTCTCTGCCGAAAACTTCCGCAAGCAGTCCGTACAGAAGAAAATCGATACCCCGTTCTTCCGATGCTGTGGTCTGCAGTGCCGCTTTGCGAGACTTCTGAGGCGTCAGCGAGAAAGGCGACCAGTCGGCTTCATTTTTTTCGACAATAGACAGTGTCCTGCCGCCGAAATAGTTTTCCATAATCTCTGAAAGCGAAGAATCCGCAAGATCTTCAACAGCACGCAGTCCTTTCGCGATGAACTCCCCGTGGCTGCGGTGGCTGCCGAAAAGATGATCGTCAACGCTCAGATGCACGCTCTGCCCTACCGCTGCCCCTTCCTGACCGATAGACAGATGTGCGGGACCCGCATGGTTATATTCAATACCATGATAAGCACCCAGTTTTTTGATGCTGTCCAGCATGGTCTCAAATTCACGGATAAGTGCCATGTCGCGGTAAATGCGCAGGCAGCGCTCCATGCCGACCCCTTTGGAGGTGCTTTCCTCCCGGACACTGCGGCTGTACTGGTTAATCGGAATAGATCCGAGTTCGAGCGTGCTTCTGTTGCGTACTTTTTTCGGATTGATCAGGAGTTGCTTTGCCATGAAAAATTACCTTCGCGGAACGAACCCGCCTGTTGGGCCGCAGGGTTACGGTGAAATGTGACCAAAAATCCCGTTTAGTGTACCAGAAAAAAGAGGACATGCGCGAAGAGCCGCAGCAAGACATTGTTCAGAGCAAACTGGTTTCCGGTCAGGCGTTTTTTTGAAAACCGGGCGGAACCGCGAAACCGTCACTCAGACGAGGTCGAGTTCTTTCAGCACAGCACGCAGTTTATCCTGGTATTTTTCTGACATGGGAACAAGCGGCAGGCGCAGGATATTCTTTATCAGTCCCATCTCCGCCAATGCTGCTTTCACCGGCATGGGATTGGTCTCCCAGAAAAGCGCCTTGAAAAGAGCGTGCAGCCGGTAATGTATTGTCCGTGCCTCCTCATACGCCCCTTCATTGGCGTGGCGGCACAACTCCGCAACCGCACGGGGCGCAACATTACCCGCCACGGACACAACGCCGGTCGCTCCGACCGACATCATGGGCAGCGTCAGGCTGTCATCACCCGACATGACTATAATGGAGCACTGATCCAGAATATTCGATACCTGATCCACACTGCCACAGGCCTCTTTAATCGACTGAATACCGGGTACCCGGGACAGAGCGGCAACAGTCTCGGGCTCCATTTTTACGCCTGTCCGCCCCGGCACATTGTAAAGCATAATCGGGATATCGACCGCTTCAGCGATAGTTGTGTAGTGCAGAATCTGCCCGGCTGCTGTCGGCTTATTGTAATAAGGGGTGATCAGAAGCGCCGCATCGCAGTTCAGTTCACGGGCATAGCGGGTCAGCGTGAGCGCCTCCTGAGTATTGTTGGAGCCTGTACCCGCAATGACCGGAATGCGGCCTGCCACCCGCTCGACCACGAAGCGGATACACGCTTTCTGCTCGTCGTGCGACAGCGTAGCGGCCTCGCCGGTACAGCCGCAGGGGACGAGCCCGTCGCTGCCCTGCTCAAGATGGAAATCGACCAGTCGCCCGTAGGCATCAAAGTCAACAGCGCCGGACTCCTGAAAAGGAGTGACCATGGCAACATAAGATCCTGAAAAAAGCATAACAGTCTCCAAAGCCGCATCAAGGGCAGTTACTCAGAATGAATTCTGGGGATCTTCTAAAAAATTTCTTCGTCGTCTTCAGAAAAGGGCGCTTCCATGATTGGATCAGCGTAATAGTCGTCTGCAGGGGCGGAATAGGTATCTTCCCGCGCCGCCCGTTGCGCTCCATAGCCCGTATCGGCATCTACAAAGCGCTGATAATTCGATTGGAAAATCAGGTCAACGCGACCCGTCGGTCCGTTTCTGTGCTTTGCCACAGTCGCTAAAATCATATTTTCCTTGCCCTCACGGTCAGATGCAGGCGGACGGGACAGAATAATCACCACGTCCGCATCCTGCTCGATGGCGCCCGATTCCCTCAGGTGGGAAAGCTTGGGACTGCCGCCGTCATCTTTATCCGCTTCCCGGCTTAATTGCGACAAGGTCAGGATCGGGATGGAAAGCTCCCGGGCGAGCCCTTTGATGGATCTGGAAATTTCCGAAATCTCCGTCTGGCGGTTTTCATTCCGTCCGGACGTGTGCATAAGCTGCATATAGTCGATGATAATCAGATCCAGAGGATTTTGAGACGCAAACCGACGCGCCTTCGAGCGCAAGTCCAGAGGTGTAAGCCCGGCGGATTCATCGATGAATATCTTCGCCTGAGCCAGAATGCCTGCCGCTTTCTGCACCTTTGGAAATTCATGATCCGAGAGAAAGCCCTTGCGCAGGCGGCCCGCATCCACTGTGCCAACCATACACATCATACGGTGCGTCAGTTGTTCTTTTGCCATTTCCAGGCTGAAAATCAACACAGACTTATCATTGCGTGTCGCCGCATTGGCCGCAATATTCAAGGCCAACGCCGTTTTTCCCACAGAAGGCCTGGCCGCCAGAATCACCATATCCGACGGCTGCAGTCCGGACAGCAGATTATCAAGCCCGTGAAAACCTGTGGCGAGACCGGTAATGTGCTCGCCTGCCTTCAGATTTTTTTCGATCAGTTCTATGGTAGATCCCAACAGGGCGGATATGGAATATATCTTGTTGGTGTGCCGCTGCTGGTTCAGCGAAAAAATCTGCTGTTCCGCCACATCCAGCAAATCCTCCACCCGTTGTTCGGTGCGGTAGGACTCAGAGGTGACCTGAGCACACATCTCAATCAGACGGCGGCGAAGTGCTTTTTCCTGAACGATTTCCGCATAATATTCCACATTGGCAGAAGTGGGAACCGCATAAATCAAATCGGTCAGATAGGCTTCACCGCCTGCAGAATCAAAGGCCGGGTTCACGCCGATTTCACTCATCACCGTGACCCGATCAATCGCCCTGCCTGTTGTGAACAGGGCAATCAATGCATTAAAAATAACCTGGTGGACAGGAATGAAAAAAACACCCGTTTCACCGCCATGCAGGATTTCCAGAACGGCGCTGATCGCTGACGGGCGGAGCAGAATCGCTCCCAGAACGGCACGCTCAGCTTCTACATCCTGTGGCGGCGTGCGGTCATAATGTGCTTTGAGCGTCGCTCCGGCACCCGATCTGGAATCCGATTCAGAGAGCATATCAGGCGGTGGCGTCAGATGCGTCGCCTTCGGCTTCGTCCGCAGCAGACGTTGCTTCCACGGTTGCCGCACTGGTGGTCACTTCATCTTCAAGACCGGTAACCCACACTTTTACCGCAGAGGTTATACCGGGGTAGACTTTGATCTCAACGGAGTAAATGCCCAGCGCTTTGATCGGATCGTCCAGCAGCACTTTTTTGCGGTCAACGTCGAAGCCCGCTTCTTTCAGCTTCTCGGCAATCATGGCTGTCGTCACAGAGCCGAAAATCTTGTCTTCTTCGCCGGCACGAACTTTGAATTCAAGTGTAAGACCGCGCATTTTGTCCGCTTCAGCCGTCAAAAGAGTGCGGCGTTTTTCTTCACGCCTTTTCAGAATACCCAGCTCATGCTCGATCTGTTTTGCGGAAGCGGAATCTGCCGGCACCGCCAGCTTGCGGGGAAACAGATAATTCCGGGCGTAGCCGTTGCGCACCGAAACCTTTTCTCCGATCTCGCCCAGCTTTTCAATGTGTTCACAAAGGATAACGTTCATTGCCAAACTCTCCCTAATTTAAAGTTTTTCTTTTCTTTTCATGTGCCCGATGCTGTCTTCGTGCTCACAGATCAGGATCTTTTGCTTTGAGCTGCCGATGCCGCATCCGAAGCAACCAGGCTCTGAAATTGATCCAGGTATCAAAAAAACCGATAAAAGGCAGCAACTGATAGAGATTAAATAGAATCAGAATCAACACGGCAAATGCAAGCCACAAGCTTTGAAACCGGAATAATACCAGTGCAAATGCGGTGATGGAAATTCCGTTCACCAGATAAATGAAAGCCAGCATAATAGCGCTGTTCCACACGACCAGCCGCAGACTGTCATTTGGATAATAACTGTCCCAGAACCAGCCCAGCGCCACAACAATGGCAACCCAGACCAGAGGCTCAGGCATACGCAGCCGGCCTGCCGAATAGCGCGTTCCTTTCAGCACGGCCCGCTTCTGCAAGCGCGAAAAAAGCAGCAGAACCAGCAAAAGCTGGCACAGTAAAATCATCCCGAAGAGCAGACCGAAACTCACATACGCCCAGTGCCCGTCCAGCCATCTGAACGTGGCTATGGCGTTTTCCGACCGAAGGTCTGATGCGTTCTGAGACATCTGCTCTATGTAGTTCTCAAATGCCTGATGCCATTCCAGGCTGACCGCCGGCCACATGAGTGCGTAACTGCCGCCGACAAAAAGAAACAGCACTGCAGTCACAGCCGCAAGGCAACGGCCCGGGGTCTGGCGCTGCAGGATCAGCGTCCCCAGCAATATGCCGGGAAGCAGACCGAACAGAAGAACCAGAGCGAGAAGAAAGTCGCCGGAGACCACCGCAGCACCCAGCCACATCAGTACCGGCAGACCGACAGCCCGGAAGCGATGCCCCTGAGACCAATACCAGCCCACAGGATACACGCTAAATAACAGGACAGGCAGTATGCCTTCTGTCGATCTGCCCAGCACAATCAGTGCGCCAAGCAGTGTGCACAAAAATAAATAAACTGGCATAGCGTTGAGAAGCCTCGCACCGGCTCCGAAAAAAGCCGGTGCGAAGGACTTTCATTATCTGATCAGTCTGCGAGATAAGGCAACAGTGCAGCCTGGCGCGCCAGTTTAATGGCACGATTGAGCATACGCTGATGTTTCGCAGTGGCGCCGGTAATGCGCCGGGGAATGATTTTGCCGCGTTCTGTAACATAGTGTTTCAGCAAATTGACATCTTTGTAGTCAATATAGACTACGCGATCAATAGTCAGGCGGCAAACCTTGGCGCGCAAAGATTTTTTCTTCTTACGCCTGCGTGATTTCTTCTCACGCACTTTCATTTTGGTTTTGGCTGATATTCTCGCCATTTCTGGATTCCTTTAGTTGGTTAGAAGGGGATGTCGTCTTCCGGAACAGGCTCTTCGATTTCGCGGGGACGCTGCTCCGCACGGGACTCTGACTGAGCCGACTGATACGATCCGCGCCCGCCGCCCGAGTCCTCCCAGTCAAGGGGAGTTACCCGAACAGCCGTAACCGCAAGACGTGTCCGACGCTGACCGCTTGCCTGATCTTCCCATTCACTGGTATGCAGCCGCCCTTCAACAAGAACCGGACGCCCTTTTTTCAGATGTTCACCGACGAATTCACCCTGAGGGCCCCAGGCGGTGATATCCACAAAAGTAGTCTCTTCCCGGCGCTCACCGGTCGTTTTGTCCTTGTAATAGCGCGCATTTGCAACACTGAAACGGCAGTACGCCTTGTTGCTGTTCTGCAGATAGCGCAATTCCGGATCACGGGTCAAACGACCCGCCAGAAAGACATGGTTTAAATCAGGTACGCGTACATCGCCCATTCTGCTTTCCTTCACAGTTCACAATGACAGTAGTATCTTACAGAATTCGGTACCAGGAGAAAATTTCTCAGTCGTCATCATCATCGTCCCGGGAGTCGCGCCCCCGATGCCTGTATCCGCCGTCCTCGTCGTCGCCATTGTCATCGTCGTCATCATCGTCGCTATGACTGCGACGGGCAGCGCTTTGACGCAGGTCTTCTTCGTATTGCCGTTGTTGCTGCTCTTCCAACTTGAGTGTCTTGGCATCCAGATAGAGTACCATGGAACGGATCACCGTTTCCGAAAGTTTGAAATACTGCTCTAATTTATGGACAAATGCAGGATCTGCAGTAAAACGCAAAACAACATAAACACCCTCAGTGTGTTTCTGAATGGTATACGCAAGTTTACGTCTTCCCCATACATCGGAGCGCACGATAGAACCGCCATTATTGGTGATCAGCTGCTCGACATCAGTCGTTATCGTTTGGATGGCACTATCATCCAGTTCAGGATTGATAATGTACAGCGCTTCGTATGTTCTCAAAATGTTCACCTCCTAACTTGGATATTTTTTAGTTGAAACAGAAAAAAAAGAAATAGGGAGTTTAGTATAGCAAAAAAAAGCCTTTCTGTTCAAAACGAGGGCTCAGCCGCCACCAGTCCCGATTTTTTCAAATGGTACACCGGCAAAGCTCCGCCTGTTATGCCTCTGTAAAACTCTGTATCATAATGCAAGAAAAAATGGCCCGCCCGCTACGGCGCCCGGTTCCATCTTTTTCACGACCGTCGGAGCCTTTTCTTGTCACGTTCAATGGGAACAAAAGTGCCGGAAACGCTGTTACGTCTATTGATCTATTAAGTTTTGACTGTAATCACAGGATTATTGAGGAGAGAAAAAGTGTCGGATGATCAATTGGACGGCACCGAACCGCGCGAAGAGGGAGTATCGGGCAGCGCGGTATTCGGCACAGCGCGAGGTCTGATACAGCGGATGAGAGAATGCTCTCAGGAGGCCTATATTAAAAGCGACGAACAAGTGGTGTATCTCTGGGCATGCGTCACCCGCACCGGGTTCTGCAACCACAGCAAAGACACCGACCATCCGATCGCCCCTCTTACGCTCGAAGACTGGCTTAATGTGGTGGACGAGTCCGCCACGCTCGGTGCCAACTGGCTGATCCTCACCGTAGGAGACCCGCTGCACCTTTGTCCCGATGTATGGGAACTGAGCCGGTGGGCGCAAGAAAGTTATGGTATGACTGTCGGGCTTCATCCCAAAAACGGGGGACTTTGTGCGGAAGACCTGGAGGCGATCAAGCAGCTGGATATAAACAATACCCGCCTCCTGCTCCGTGAAGAGTGGACCGACGCACGAAAACTTGCCGAAAATGAGGGGATTATCGTCTGGACTGCCAATCCTCAGCCGCCCGGAGAACGGCCGCACTGCAAGGGAGGTACCAGAATGATTTTCGTCAATGAACATGGCATCCTCTATACCTGTGGCGTCGTGGAAGGGAACTCCAATTATCATCTGGGGCATGTTCTGGACAAACGCTTAAAACAGGTTGTTACCGATCCGAAACGGCCGCGTTGGGTGGAAAAAAGCCTGCATGTCGTCTCGGAAAACTGTGACGGATGTCCGGCACGCATGGCTGTCTTTTTCAGCTGACCCGTGAGTTGACAGGAAAACCCTTGCTGCGCTATACTGAAATAACGTTCAGCAACACACGAGGATCTTGTCATGGCTCAGGAAATCACCCCTCGCCAGGCCGCCGTTCTTAATTTTATCGCTGAGTCCATTGAAAAACTGGGTTTCCCGCCTACTATTCAGGAAATCGGCCAGCGCTTCGGCATTGTATCCACCAATGGCGTTTTTGATCACCTGAAAACACTCGAACGTAAAGGATTCATCGAACGCAGCTCCAAGGCGCGCAGCATCCGGCTGACTCCCAAGGCCGCCGCCGGACTGGTTCGCCGCCATGCTGATGCGCTGCCTCTCATAGGGCGTGTTGCTGCCGGGTATCCGCTGCTTGCCATGGAAAATATCGAGGAATACATTCCCGTGGCACCACGTCTGGCACGGAAAAACGCTTTCTGCCTGCGCGTTACCGGGGATAGCATGATTGATGCCCATATTCTGGAAGGGGATATCATCGTTGTTGACCGGGATCGTCGGCCCGCCACCAAAGACATTGTAGTGGCTCTGGTTGAAGAAGAAGCGACAGTCAAGTATTATTATCCGCAGAACGGCTTTGTCGAGCTGCGCCCCGCCAATGCGGCACTGCAGCCCATGATCTTCCCTGCCGAAGAAGTGAGCGTGCAGGGCGTAGTAATTTCACTGCAGCGCGATCTGGGTACAGCATCAGCGCCAGCCTTCTGATTCTTCTTTGTAAACAGAACAGTCGCCCTTAAATAATAATCCGTACTTTATGCGCCCGGTCGGTCTATGTCCGGAACCTGACAAAGGAAATAATGCCATGATTTTCGATCTTGCCATGATTCAGCGTTTTTATAAATCACTTCCGGAGCTGGTAGCCGCTGCCCGCAAGGCACTCCGCCGGCCCATGACCTTTACCGAAAAAATTCTCTACGCTCATTTAAGTGTGGGGCTCCCGGAACAGCCGTTCATGCGCGGCAAAGACTACGTGGACTTTGATCCGGATCGGGTAGCCATGCAGGACGCCACAGCGCAAATGGCGTTGCTCCAATTCATGCAGGCAGGGAAAGAAAAAAGCGCCGTTCCAACTACGGTGCACTGCGACCACCTGATTCTGGCGGAAAACGGCGCAGGCCCCGATCTGCTCCGGGCACTGCAGATGAATGAAGAGGTGTTTAATTTTCTTGCTTCTGTATCCGCCCGCTACGGAATCGGTTTCTGGAAACCGGGCGCCGGTATCATCCACCAGATCGTTCTGGAAAATTATGCATTTCCAGGGGGTATGATGATCGGAACAGACTCGCATACACCCAATGCCGGCGGACTCGGTATGGTGGCAATAGGCGTTGGCGGTGCTGATGCCGTAGATGTCATGGCAGGCATGCCCTGGGAACTGAAGTTTCCGAAAATTATCGGCGTACGCCTCACCGGAACCCTGAAAGGATGGACTTCTCCCAAAGACATTATCCTGAAAGTGGCGGGTGAGCTGACTGTAAAGGGCGGCACCGGCGCGATTATTGAATATTTCGGCGAAGGCACTGCCTCCATTTCCTGCACCGGAAAAGGCACAGTCTGCAATATGGGTGCCGAAATCGGCGCGACCACATCAGTCTTTCCCTTTGATGAGTCCATGGCGGCTTATCTGGAAGCTACAGGACGCCGGGAAGTGGCGGAAGCCGCCCGTAACGCGGCATCCTGCCTTCGGCCTGATCCCGAAGTGCTGCAGGCGCCTGAGTCCTATTATGACCGTATTATCGAGATAGACCTGGATACGCTCCATCCTCATCTGAACGGTCCCTTCACCCCGGATCTTGCCACGCCGGTACCTGAAATGAAAAAGGCGGCGCAGGAAGGTGGCTGGCCTTTGCAGGTTGAGGTCGGACTCATCGGTTCCTGTACCAATTCCTCCTATGAAGATATGTCGAGAGCTGCCAGTATTGCCCGGCAGGCAAAAGAAAAAGGGTTAACCGCCAAAGCCCAATTTACTATTACACCGGGCTCGGAACTCATTCGCAGCACACTGGAAAGAGACGGCATTCTCGATGATTTCACTGCTATTGGCGGGGTTATCCTGGCAAACGCCTGCGGGCCCTGCATCGGACAATGGAAACGGCATCGGAACGGCGCTGATGATGAACCCAACACCATTGTCACTTCCTTCAACAGAAACTTTGCAAAACGGAACGACGGCAATCCGAAAACCCATGCCTTTGTTGCCTCTCCCGAAATGGTGACGGCGCTGGCGCTTTCAGGCCGCCTCGACTTTGACCCGGCGACAGACACGCTGGTCAATAATGCCGGTGAAGCGGTTCGCCTGACTCCGCCGCAGGGGGATGCGCTGCCTGCCCGGGGCTTTGCAGATGGAGACAGCGGGTTTGTTGCCCCTCCAGAAGACGGATCCGCCATAAAAGTGCTGGTGAAACCGGACTCGGAAAGGCTGCATCTGCTGGAACCTTTTTCCCCGAACCACGGCGACATCTGCGGCATGAAGCTGCTGATCAAAGCGAAGGGAAAATGCACAACCGATCACATCAGCATGGCAGGGCCCTGGCTGCGTTTCCGCGGGCATCTCGACAATATTTCCAATAATTGCCTCATCGGAGCGACCAACGCTTTTAACGACAAAAACAATACCGTAAAAAATCAGCTCACCGGAGCCTATGAAGAAGTACCCGCAACAGCACGGGCATACAAAGCGGCGGGTATCCCGTCACTTGTTGTGGGCGACGAAAACTACGGAGAGGGCTCCTCCCGCGAGCATGCCGCCATGGAACCGCGCCATCTGGGCGTGCGGGCAGTGCTGGTCAGAAGCTTTGCGCGCATCCACGAAACAAATCTGAAAAAACAGGGCATGCTGGCGCTGACTTTCAGTGATCCCGCCGACTACGAAAAAATCCGGGAAGATGACACGATCTGCATCACCGGTCTTGACCGCTTTACTCCGGGCGTGCCCCTCACCGTTACCCTGAAGCATGCCGACGGATCGGAAGAGTCCTTCCCGGTCAATCACAGCTACAATGAAACACAGATCGCCTGGTATCAGGCAGGAAGTGCTCTGAATCTTATACGGACGCAGCACTAAAAACCGCTATTTCAGCTTGTTTTCAAACCAGACCGGACCGCCCCATTTCCCGGTGACGATGATATCCGCATCACCGTCACCATCGAGATCGGTCGCAATCATATTCAAGCCGGAGCCGATGCCTTCATCGTAGGAAATGACATGCCGCTTCCAGGCAGGTGCGGGCGCCCGTTCCAGCTCATACCAATATACGCACAGGGGCTCAAATGCGCCCGGGTCTCCGCCATTGTGCGCCATAAAGCGTTTTCCGGCAACCAGATCCAGATCCCCGTCGCCGTCCAGATCCGCCAGCGCCAGACTGTGCGGCTGTGACCAGCTGTCATCAATCAGATGCCTTTTCCACGTGATTGCATCTCCGTCACGCTGCTGCTCCCACCAGAAAATACCGTAATCGTGGGCGATCGCACTGATAATATCCGCAAGACCGTCATTATTGACGTCATAGACCAGAATCGGCGCCGTATGCCCGGAGGTTCCTTCTTCTTTGCCGCCCAGTGCCAGCGGATGCTCGATCCATGGATCAGCCCGCGGATTTTCCGGGGCCTCGAACCAGGCGGAGGGGCGCAGCACATCCGGACGCCCGTCACCATTGATATCCCCGTACCCTACGCCAAATTCCATTTCTTTTTCTGAAATGACATAACGGAGCATCTGCTGTTTGCCGTCTTTCATGCCCGGCTCATACCAGACCGTTTTCAAAACCGCCGGCAAAACCTGATTTAATTTGCCGTCACCGTCGAGATCGCATAAGTCACCGCATTCATAGTTTCCGTTTTCAACAATAAGATGACGTTCCCACTGCGTATCAAAAGTGCCCGGATTGCGCAGCCATTCCGCTTTCATCCCGAACCAGGACGCTGTCACCACATCTGTCAATCCGTCCCCGTCCACATCTACCGGCGCATTGACAAAATCCCAGCGGTAGCCTTTTCCTTCCTCGTCCACCTCGCCCTCGATTGTGCAGATCTCGTATCCTTTAAAATCAGGTGCAAGATAGATCCACGGCAGCGCAACGATATCCAGCAGCCCGTCATTATTGAAATCGGCAACATTCAATACCTCGCCCCTGTAGCTGCCGATTTTATGCGCAACAAAAGTGGGGGCGGCAAAAGAAGTCAGCGTGGCAAGACAGCAAACACCAAACACAAAAACTGAACGCATAATTTTTCTCCTGAATAAATAAGCAGCGTACCGTACGGCAGATACCAAGAATACAGAACGATGGCTTTATCTTAAGACATTCAGCTGTGCGCTTCAAACTTGACCCGTCGGAGACCTGCTGCGCACAGCAAAGAATTAGTCCAGTTGGGACATTCGGGTTGAAAAACCGCTCTTAATCCCGGGCGGTTAAAATGTTTTCAACCAGCCTGTAGACAGATGTACTGCCAAAACATGCAGCAGGCTTCCCTTTAGTTCTCGCTCTTGCCCGTTCTACAGCCTGCCGGACCTGTTCGGATGTAAAATGACCCGGGTCAATTCCTTTGTCATATCCGGGTATGTATTTTTTCAGACGGCGGGAACAGTCTTCCGCATGAGCAAGTTTAGTCCCTTCCTCAAAATGAAGCAGCCGCCAGTATTCAAAATTAGGATTACTGAGGGCAATGCCCCGGTTCTCAGTTGCCTTTTCCCAGACAAAAAGCGTCTCCATCTGGTGCTCCTCCCACTGATCCTGGTCAATGACAATCCACGCTTCATCGCCCTTCTGCAAATCTTCTTCCTGAAGGCAAAGCACCATACGCTTCAACACATAACCCGGTGCACTTTTCGCATCTCCTTTTATGCACTTAATTTTAACAAGTTTGCTCGAATCCGCCAGCATCCGAAAGTACGCCGGCTCCGTTTTTTTCCCTTCCGTTGCAATAACAAACAGCTTCTTGTAAGAACGCTGCCCGTAGGTACGCGAAAAGGATCGACGAAAGCGTCCCATCAGTCTTCGCTCGCACCGGTTGTGTAAACAGCGGGATCTTCCATGACCCTGGCAAGCACAGGCACTCCTCCAAGCCGCCCCTGGAGATAACTCTTCCTGATATCCTTGTCGTAACGAACATCTTTAAATTCGCTGAAAGAAACCAGAGAGGACTCTCCCCGGTCATTCCGTTCAGTCACCCACATCTCATCGCGGCGCAGCAGCCGCTGATCCATCAACCCCAGGTCATGGGTCGTCAGGATAAGTTGCTTGCGCGTCAAGGCAGTGCAGCTTGCCAAATATAAATCCAGCAGCTTTTGCGTCAGCAGACTGTGAAGGCTGCGATCCACTTCGTCGATCACAAATATTTTACTGCTCGCCTCAGCCAGCAGATCCACAAAAGCCGGCAGCAGGTCTATCAGGCGCTGGGAGCCATCCGATTCCTGCGAAAGCTCAAAGCGTACCTCTTCCCCGCCAGCGGCAGCATGATAGCCAAAAAGTTTCTCCGCTTTAAGCGCACCTGCTTTGCGGCTAAGCAGAAAGCGGCTGTTCATCGGACCGTCTACACGAAGTGTTTTGCCCTCCAGCAGTTCCTCATGCAACATCGCCTGGACAGGGGCAGGTAAGGGAAGATCTTCAAAGGCAACTGCTTCTGTCTCCAGACGACGTATCCCGGTATCCAGGTGCTGGAGCAGTCTATTCATCTGATCACTGAAGATCTTTGTTTGATCAAATCGCTGTTCAAAAGCAGCGAACCGTCCGTCAGGTCCTATCATTTCCAGGTGAGACTTAAACCACTCGTAAACTGCCTGAAAATGCTTCAAGTTTTGAAAAACACTGTTTGTGAGGAATAATTGGTTCTGGCGGGTTCCACGCGCTACGAAATCAAGATACTTCTGTTCCGGCAGTGCCCGGTCAAATTCATAGCGCCCCTGCTCCCTGGAAAAAAGCAGCTTTTCCGTTTTATTGCCTATACGAACAAGATGCTCCTCCAGCACTTCCGTGCAGGTCACAGAAAATCCATACTCATAAAAAGCACCTTCCGCAAACAACTCAACAGTAAAACGGGAGGGCTGCTGGCGCTTCAATTGATCAAGCAGAAAAGGCGTTACCGGTATAGGGCTATCCGGCCGCCTCCCCTGCACCACAAATTGCTGAACAAAATGAAGGGCCTTAAAAAAATTAGTCTTCCCTGAAGCATTGCCCCCATAAACGACCGATACAGGCAGGACTTTCGCATAGGGCTTCACTCGGGCAACCCGTTCGCTATGTTGCCGTTCAGGAGTAGCCAACATAGACAACTCTGCTGTATCTGCAAAAGAAAGCCAATTATTTATGGTAAACCTTGTGAGCATATGTCCTCCTTACGTGACTTTATCTCATCACCACACACAGTTTACCACACACAACCTTATTTGTCAAGCCCTAAAGAGATTTTTTCTCATTCATCTGCTTTTTTTATATTTTTACCTGCCAGCGCTTTCTCGATTTGCTCCGCCAGCGCTTTTACTTCTTCTCTGCTGCACTCCACACAGACTTTCCCCCCACCCGGGTGAGCAAAAGTCAACGTAACTCCTTTTTCTTCAGACGCTACTTGAAAACGCACGCCTTCCGGCATTTTAGCGTCCGGCACCATCCAGTATTCCGCGTCAAATTCCGAGATTTGCACGAGCACCCCGAAGGCGTCCTTCGGATGAACGAAGACTTCCTTCCAGCTTCCATCGGGATAGGCATGTTTGCCAAAGTAAGGAACACCGTGCGCTTCCAGTTTTTTAAGCATTGCCTCAAGATTCGGCGTCTGAAGCGTTATATGATGAACTCCGCCATCCTTTTTCGCCAGAAATCCATCAAGAAAGCTGTCCGGGCCTGATGGAGAAATCAGCTCCAGGCGGGACAGATCACCCAACGCCAGCGTCTGCCAGTAAAAATTTCTGTCGGAGGCTTTAAATTTCTCGCCGGGAACCGCTCCCAGCACATCCCGAAAAAACTGCAGGGCGGCATCGTGATCTTTTACAGCCACAGCAACATGATCAATACGTTCAATCATAACTCCTCCTTTGATGAAGCCCCCGTAATTCATTTCAAATGTGTATCAAAAAAGCGGAGCAACCCGTAGTAATCCAGTTCATGGCCACCCGGGTGTACATGCAGAAAGAGTCTGTCCGAAGCATCCAGACAGGCATAAGCCGGTTGAATCTGCCGGAAGGCAAGGCGGGCAAGCCAGGGCGGAAACTGGTTATCCGGCTCTTTCATACCGTTTTGAAACTGCAGGGAACGGGGCGCTGCCAGCGATGCCAGGCCCGGATAGTCGACCAGCGACCGCAGCCCGGGAAATTTCCAGCACATACAGTGGTTCTGTTCCATCTGATCCATCAATGTCAGAAAGCCGCCGCTTACCGCCGCACGGATACGCGTATCCGTAGCGGCAAGCCACAAGGACATCTCGCCGCCCAGAGAAAGTCCGGCGCAGCCTATACGCTTCGGATCCACCATTTTGAGAGAAGTCAGGTAATCAACGCAGCGCATCAAATTCCACAAGCGCTCACCCATGAGCTCCCGGCTCACTTCCAGCGCTTCATGGCCGCCCACATCCACAGCCATCGTAACATAGCCCGCCTTTGCCAGCCGGGCACCTATCCCTTTGTATGCCGACTCCGGTTTTTCTTCAAAAACAGAATAGCGCGTGTCACCGTGCCCGTGAATACAGACAACTGCGGGAAACGGCCCCTCCCCGGCAGGCAGTCCCAGCACGGCAGGCAGGCGATGCCCCGGCAGTCCCTGAATCTCCACCTCACAAAGCACAAATCCGTCCTTTTCCGTACGCACCTCCGGCGCTGCCTCAAGCGGAAGCCCGGAACCCTCCGTCAGATCGGTAATACGCAGCACTTCAAAAAGGGCTTTGCGTGTTTCCTGCTGCCATTCTGTAAACGCCTGAACGGATTCTGTCGGTACGGGCGGCGCAGCAGGGGCCGCGGCGTTTTCCCGGAGAATGATCCGGCGCGGCTTGTCCCCGGTCAGCCGGAGCGGCAGAGAAGACAGGTCTTTCCCGCGCAGGTACAGCACCGGATTATCATCCACCTGCAGGGCATACTGCTGATCTTCCCGGATCACGAACCATTCCGGAAACTGATTGAGGCGGGGATAATCTTCGGGCATGTGCAGATAGACCGCATGCCGGGGCAGGTCAAAGTTTACTGCGCCCTGCCAGTGCCAGTCTGAAGCAATATGAAAGCACCACGTTCCCGGTTCCGGCGACACAGCACCCAGACGCAGATCATTGCGCCACGGATGCAGCCAGGCGCCCTGGCTTTTCCAGAAAGCATACATCAGTGCAGTGCGTGCAAAATTACCGTCGCCGTGCCATCCTTCAACAATGCCTGTATCCCGCGGCTTGTCCAGCAGAATCCGCGCTGTATAATCCGCCCATTCCGCCGCCTCGGCTACAGGATAACGATTCAGCAGATTGAGTCCGCCCTCCAATGAATCCGCATAACCGTCGGCACTTCCGTATTCCCATCGGTAGTCTTTCACGGCAGGCAAATTGCTCAGCACATGACGCACCGCCTCCGCATACCGCTCTTCGCCATCCACCTCTGCCACAACTGCAAAAGCATTATAATTGTACCCCCAGTTATCCGTCAGCTCCCGGCTTTTAATTTCGCCTGTTTTCGGATTAATCAGGTCATAGAGCAGACCATTTTCATCCCGGGCTGTTTCCAGAATACGGTCAAGCATGGCGTGCATCGGCTTGCGCCACTGCGCATGTTTTTCCGGATCGGTCTTTGCCGCCACAAAATACGCCTCCGACAGTCCATTAATCACTTCACAGCCGTGATCGTCCAACTGGAGGCGCTCTGTTTCCGTCGGAAGATGATGCAGGAAAAAGTAGTCGCCCAGCTGAAACACATGCCTGCGGTGAATCTCCTCGCCCGTCATCCAGTAGATACGGCTGCACAGCTGAAGCAGATTCCCCGCCACCTCATGGGACGTAGAGGGCAGACGTCCTACCTCCGTTTCCACCGCTCCATATGCCCACAGGTCTTCCAGCATACCCAACATACGTTCCGACCACGGGCTGGGCCCCAGCAGCTCAGTCACCGGAATCAATCCGTCCTTCATATATTCACTTGCACCAAAAATGAGGTCGTCGGACCGCACCTCCTGCACACGAAAACCCTGCGGCTCAAAGAGCCAGTCATCGGGAAGCCTGCCGAGGCGGTTGCACAGGCGCTGCTCTGTCTCAAGCATTGTTTTCATTCTGCCGTCAAAAAGGGTGCGGTCAGTGAAATAGGTGGTCAGCACCATGAAGGGGTAGTTGTCTGCAGCGGAATCTTTGGCATTCCAATACGGCGAGTCCTTGAGATTCCTCGGAATAAGCCCCGTCTCCGGGTCGGCAGTCTGCAGCCAGGCATGCACAAAACGAAGCGACTTTACCAGCGCCTCGCGGGCAATCTCTCCGTTTTCCGCCGCACGCTGCCACACAGTGTCTTCCAGGCTGCCGGATGCATGCAGTGACAGCAGAACTGTCAGCAGAAAAAACCACGCCCTTTTCTGCACCAGAACAGGAGTTCTCACGAAGTCTCTCCTTTTATCTGTATTTCCGCTTAGATCATCATGCGCTGCAGGCGGTCGCACAACAAACAGGAGTCTCTTTTCCGCGATGCCTTATCAGTAGTTCACACGAACCCGATAATTCACCGTCACTTCACTGTCGGCAGGGATGTCAACGGTAAACACTGCTGTCCGCGCATCTTTTTTCACAAAAGCATGGGACTGCTTCAGAATCTGCCAGTCTCCGCCGGGCATAGGCTCCACAACATCCAGCTGGATCGCTGTATCTTTGCGGTTGCGAATGGACAGCTCAAATTCGACTTCGTGTGTATTGGGGCCTAAATTCTTATAGTCTTTCTGCGTTCGGTCACCCACCACATCAAAAGCTTTCCCCAGAATCAGCCTGACCTCTTCATTCTTGGGCGTATGGCTGATCCGATCCTCGCCGGAAAACTGAAGCATGCCCGAACTGTCGGGCTGATACACACGCATGATTCCGGCAGGAAGCGGAATGCCCAGCCCGTTTTCTTCTTTATTTTCAAAGACAATAAAGGCATCCGCATTCTGGTTTTTCTGTGCATCCAGCCGGGAACTGTAAAAAGCGAGGTTCCCGCGAAATTCATATTTTTTGCTGATCTTGATGCCTTTTCCGCTCAAAAGACTTACCTGCTTCGTCTGCTTTTCTTTAATGGTCGTGCGGCGCTGCAGCGCATACAAATGATATTCCGAAAAAGACTCCTCCATCATAGGAGGTGCACCCGCCATCATCATATCCATGGCTTTGGCTTCTCTGTACATCACCGGTGCCGGAGCCGCAATGTTGACATCCCCTGCCACCAGTTTCAGCTGAGCATTGTTGTAGGTAGCACCGGACTGGTTGTCGAGCGTGACCCATCCTTCAAGATCCATGGTCTTTTCATCTTTGCCCACAGTCAGCACATAATCTGCACGCCAGCTGATGCCGCCGGCAAGATAACTTGCCTCCACCTCATGGTCTGTAGCATCATTGGAGAGGAGCCACACCAGCGTGGGCTTGGCAATAAGCGCCTCCGGAATTTCCGGCAGCACCACCACGCCCGGATGACCCAGATAAATCTTGCCGTCCACCTCATACACGGGTCCGTTATTTACGCTCAGCAGTTTCGCGGGCTGCTCATAAAAACTGTAATCCGTGTTCTTGTTGATCAGGGTAACATTGCGTCCCACATATTTTTCCATCAGCTTGTCAGGGCTCATCAGGTCATATTCATAATTCTGTTCAAGTATTTTCAAAGCGCCCGGATCGTTCAACGAACGAAGACTCACTGTTTCCGGAAGGATCGTTGAAGCAACATCCATGAAACGAAGCGCTGCTTCCCCCGGAAGAAGACGAATTTTCCGGCGGTCACGGATAAGCGCCCGATCGTTATTGTAGATCGTGATGGCAACATCGGTCTGATCGGACAGCGTGGTCTGCCCGCTTGCGACCTTCTCCGCCACAGGATCCGACAGTTTCAGCGAATCTGAAGCCTGTGCCTCTGCTGATACGCCGGACAGAATCAATGCAGTGAAAAGGAAGAGAATAATGTGGGGCGCTTTCATGCTCGTCTCCTTGATTTGTTAGGGCTGATTCGTCACCGCTTTCATTGTAGCACAATGGAAACACCGTTGCAGCCGATAAAATGCCGTCCGGCTCTTTTTGTTTTTTCACGCCAATCATGATATACTGAACCACTGCCTATTCTCACTTTTCCCTTATCTTTTCACAGGGGCAGGACTATATCCATTCCCAAAAACAGGAGGTTGTTGCCATGAAATTAACAGGTAAAGTTTTAGTTGCGCAGGGTGGCGGACCGACCGCGGTCATCAACCAGAGCGTCGTCGGCGTCGTCCTGGAAGCACGTAAATATCCGGAAGTGACCCGCATCTACGGTGCCCGTCACGGCGTTAACGGCATTATCAATGAAAACTTTCTCGATCTGACCGATGTGCCTACCGCCAATCTGGAAGCCTTCGCTGCATCTCCCTCATCCGGCCTCTATTCCACCCGTGACAAACCCGACGCCGCCTACTGCAAAAAAATCTTCGAAATCTGCAAAGCCCACGACATCCGCTATTTCTTCTATTGCGGCGGAAATGACAGTGCCGACAGCTGTAATACTGTCAGCAAAGAGGCAAGCAATGCCGGTTATGAGATGCACGTCATCCATGTGCCCAAAACTATCGACAACGACCTGAAAGTAACGGATCATTGCCCGGGTTACGGCTCAGCCGCCAAATTTGTTGCCCAGGCTTTTGCCGGTGCCGATCTGGACAACCGCGCCCTTCCCGGCGTATATATCGGTGTGGTCATGGGCCGTCATGCCGGGTTCCTGACTGCTGCAGCAGCACTCGGACGCAAATATGAGGACGACGGCCCCCATCTTATTTATCTGCCCGAGCGCACTTTCAATCTTGAACGCTTTAAAAATGACGTCGAGAACGTGTACGCAAAATATGGGCGCTGTGTTATCGCCGTTTCTGAAGGTATTGTCGATGAAACAGGCAAACCCATTGCTGCCAAATTTACCGGCGGAGAAAAGGATGCCCACGGAAATGTCCAGCTTTCCGGCAGCGGCGCACTGGGCGATCATCTCGCAAAATATATCAAGGACGAAGCAAAGATTTCCCGCGTCCGGGCGGATACACTCGGCTATCTGCAGCGCAGCTTCCTGGGCTGTGTGAGCGAAGTCGATCAGGTCGAAGCCCGTACCGTCGGCGAAATGGGCGTACGTTATGCGATCGGACAGCAGAAGAGCGGATCTGTCGCCATGAAACGCGCAGGCAACTACAGCATTTCCTATTTCCTGACAGCCCTTGACACCGTTGCCCGGGACTCCATTGAAATGCCTGACGAATATATCAACGCTGCCGGCAACGATGTCACCGAAGCGTTCATCAAGTATGCGCGCCCTCTCGTCGGGACGTTGACTGAAGCAACCCTCATTGACGCACCGGCTGTGCAAAAAATTCTGAAAAAATAACAGCCTTTACCGCCTTTTTTCTGCCGTTCCGGATTATTTTTCAAGACAGTCCGGAACGGCTTTTTTGTTCTTTTAACGGGAAAGCATATTGCGCTGAACCGGTGCTAATTGCTATGCTAGAAGAAAGGAGGTTTTATGAAAAAAACGCTGCTTCTTTCTCTGGTTATGGTCGCTGGCATCATCGTGACAGGATGCGGTAAACAAGCCGCCGCCCCCGGCGAAACCGCTGACAAGGCGCCGGATAAACTGCGCATTGCGCTGGTCATGAAGTCCCTCGCCAATGAGTTCTTTCTGACCATGGAGCAAGGCGCACGGGCACATCAGGCAGCCCATGCCGATCAATATGTGCTTCTCGCAGACGGCATTAAGGATGAACTGGACGTCAACAGGCAGATTCAGCTGGTCGAGCAGATGATGGCGCGTCACGTGGATGCCATTGTCATTGCACCTGCCGATTCCAAAGCACTGGTTCAGGTATGCCAGCGTGCGCAGGAAGCAGGCATCATTGTCATCAACATCGACAACAAATTTGATGACGAAATCATGAAACAGCGCGGCGTTCATATTCCCTTTGTCGGACCGGACAACCGCAAAGGTGCACGCCTTGCAGGCGAATATCTTGCTGCACGCCTGCAGCCCGGCGATCCTGTCGCCATTATCGAAGGAGTGCCTTCCGCCTTCAACGGAATTGAGCGGCGACTGGGCTTCGAGGCTGCTATGAAAGAGGCAGGAATGAACATCGTCGCCTCTCAGGTCGGCGACTGGGAAATGGATAAGGCGCATCGGGTCGTCTCCGCCCTGATTACCGAGCATCCGGATATTAAAGCCTTTCTCTGTGCCAACGACAGCATGGCACTGGGCGCTGTTGCGGCCTTGCGTTCCGCCGGAAAACTGCAGGGAATTCCTGTTATCGGATTTGACGCCATCTCCGCCGCCGTTGACCTGGTTAAAAAAGGCGAACTTCTTGCTACCGTTGCGCAGCATGCAGACCGGCTTGCTGTTTTCGGTATTGAAGCCGCACTGGAAGTGCTTAAAACAAAAGCAACACCGGAAGATATGGAAACCCCGGTGGAGCTTGTGACAGCGGAAGCACTCGCATCATGATACAGGGACGACAGCTGCTGAGAGCGCTGGTAAATTACGCAGGTCTGGCATTGGTACTGGGTCTGCTCGTTACACTCTTTGCGCTCTCAACCGATTATTTCTTTACCTGGACCACCTTCCGCACCATAGCCAACCAGATCCCCGATGCCGTCATCCTCGCAACAGGTATGACATTTGTCCTCATCATTGGCGGCATAGATCTGTCCGTCGGTTCCGTGCTGGCGCTGAGCGGTGCCGTACTGGGGCTTGCCATGGTTCGCTGGCAGCTGCCGCTTCCCGTCGCCGTGCTCCTCTGTCTGGGTACCGGAGCCCTCTGTGGCGTGCTTAACGGTCTTTTTGTAATCCGCTGGCAGCTGCCCGCTTTCATCGTTACTCTGGGCATGCTGGAGGCGGCACGGGGCGGCGCTTATCTGGTGACCGGCTCAAAAACGCAGTATATCGGAGCAGGCATGGACTGGATCAGCCGGTGGAGCCTTCTCGGTCTCTCCCTGCCCTTTCTCGTAGCCATGATCACCGTAATTACAGGTCAACTGGTGTTGACCTACACGCCTTTCGGTCGAAGTCTGTACGCCATTGGCGGCAATGAAGAAGCGGCGCGGCTCTCCGGCATCCCCATTGGCAAAGCAAAAGTCGCCGTCTACGCCTTGTGCAGCACTTTATCCGCTCTGGCAGCTGTCATTTACTGCTCCCGTCTCACCGCCGCTGACCCCAATGCAGGCAGCGGATACGAGCTGCAGGCCATTGCTGCAGTCGTAATCGGCGGCACCAGCCTCATGGGCGGTCGCGGCTCCGTCATCAATACCCTTTTCGGCGTAATCATTATCGCTGTGCTGGAAAGCGGCCTCATCCAGATGGGCGCACAGGAACCGGTCAAACGGCTCGTAACAGGCGGCATCATTGTCGCCGCTGTCGTCATTGATTACTACCGCGGAAAAATCTGAGCACACGTAAAATACTTTCCGCTCCCCACTTGCTTACGCTACTAGAATATCCTCCGGCGGGCAGAGTATGATAGTAGTGTTTTCATGGAGAATTCTGATGCGCTACTTTCTTCCCCTTACTCTCCTCATTCTTTGCGGCTCTGTGTCTGCCTATGATGCAGGATCCTTTGTCTTCCTTGATGACGGCGACAATACCGGTGTTCTGTATACCTATGCATCGACGGAAATTCAGGACTATTTTGCAAAAATGTTCACCACAAAACTGGTGACAGAAGTTCCCGAAGGAACGGCACCGGACGTTGTTATCAGACTGGGCACGCCGGACAGCAATACAGCCATTGCCGATGCCGTTGCTGCCGGACAGCTCGTCCTTCCGGAAGGCGCACTCTCCGACCAGGGGTATACCCTGAAAAATCTGGAAAACCAGCTCTTTATTGCCGCCCCGGCACCTCAGGGCGTGCTTTATGGCACCTATGCTTTTCTTGAAGCTTACGGCGCCTATTTTCAGATCAGCGGAGAACGGCTTCCGGCTCCCCTTCCTTTTACGCTCAAGACACTGGATCTGACAGAAAAACCTGCCGTCAAATTCCGCGGTCTCCTCCCCTGGGATGCCTATATCTGCGGCATTGCCGGATACAACCCGGAAGATTACAGACAGCTTATCGACCGGGCAGCCAGGCTTAAACTGAATTTTCTTCAGTTTCATTTCTACCCCGGCAGTGCTTTTTTCACGGAAACCATTGACGGCACAACAGCCGAGCCCCGTTATCTCGGTATGCCTGTTGACATCTTCCCCACCGCAAACGCAGTCGGAAAAGCCGCTTTCGGCGATGTAATCGCCTTCGGTGCACAGTGTTATATCGATCATGCAGGAAGCCCCGCTGCACAGGCGCACGCCGTGCAGGATATGATGCGCGACGCTCTTGCCCATGCAAAAAACAGGGGTATGCACACCGCTGTCGGTATGGAGCTTATGCAGCCTTCCGTGGGCAGTCCTCTTTTTACGGCGAAGCCGGAGGGTTCCGTAAATTGCCTGGACCCGCTCAGGCCGGAGAATCTGGCACTGTCCCGCCAGCGCTATCTTTCCCTCAAAGAGACCTATCCGGATGCTGATTTCTACTGTTTCTGGCAGAGCGAAGGACAGGGTGTACGCGGGGCAGCCGTCGGCCAGGAAGAAGGTGCCGCTGCCATGCGTGAAGCGCAGGCGCACTGGACCTCTCAGGACAACTATCGGGGTGACATCGATTATGCCTGGCTGCTCAAGCAGCTCTGCGACAGCATGACCCCCGAAGAACAGGCGACATCCGTTGCGGGCGGCTGGTTTCTGCAACATCTCTTTCCCGGCATTCATCCCGACTTTCCGGCAGGCATCCGCTTCTCCTCCATCAACAATTATTCTATGGAGCAAAGTCTGGACGGCGGGCTGGATTATTATGCTGTTGCAGCAGAAAATAGGGCGGTATGGGTCACTGACTGGTGGGAATACAGCGGTGAGCAGTGGTTTCCCCAGTGGCGTGCAGGAGGGCAGGAGCGTATTTACCGGCAATGCCTGGATTACGGCATAGAAGCCCTTTCGCTCGTGGGCTGGAAATTGTCCGGCATCGAGCACAATATCCGGTTTATGGCGGACTTTGCCTGGCATCCGGGGCTTACCGCCGAGCAATTTTATCGTGATTATGTGAGCAGGCTGTACGGGCAGGACTCCGCACCGCTCGCTGATCTGTACATGACAGCCGATGCCAAATCAGAGCTGACACCACCTGCGACTTCTTCTGATGACCGGCCCATGTCTCTGGGCGAAGGCTGGATTGTGCTGGGCATCCCGCCCTTTCCGGATACCGCGGAAGGGCTCAGCACGGAGGAATGGCGCCATACAGCGGAACGGGCGGCAGCCATTGCAGCGGAACAGCAGACATTTCTGCAGAGCGACCGTGACGCTGTCGCGCTTATCGGCCAGATTATTCCGGGGCTGGACAGTCAGGGTCAGTACTGGGCGGCGCTGCTCCTCAATCGCCTGCGCATGCGTCTCCATTATCTGGAATCCATGATCGCACTGAATGAATCCTACGGTATTTATCAGGCAGCCGCGCCGCAGGGCATACCGGCTGCGCGGGCAGCCGCCGCTCTTCGCCTGAATGACGCTGTTGCTCTGGCTGGCGAGGCAATAGAAATATACAGCAAGGAAATTCGAAACCGGAATGACCTGGGCGTCGTTGCTCAAATGAATGTGCAGTATCTGCAGCCTCTGGTTCAGCTGCAGGCGTCCCTTTCCGACTAAGTTCCCCATACAGCAACTACAAGGAGTGTTTTTATGCATCGTTTTGTGATCCTGGCTCTGACCTTCCTGTTAACAGCCTCTTTTTCTTATGCCGACGATGATGACGGCATCATGGGCAACTATCAGGGCGCCTTCACCAGCCCGGGTGCCGCCGGCAAAACCGTACGCGCACAGATTGTCGCTTACGGAAAAGGCAACTACACGCTCGTTCTTTTTCTCGGCGATGAAAAAGGCGAGTTTTCGCGGACTGAGTTGAGAAGCCATGTTAAAAAAGGACAGCTTTCTTTCAGTAAGTCGATCCGTGTCGCTCCCTGGGGAGGAAATTTTACACTGACGGCTCAGGCGGCAGAAGAAACCCTGGCCGGAACACTGTCACCGGGAAAAAAGACTTCCGCCGAGTCGCTGAGCTTTGAATTGAAACGTGTTTTTCTGGAACCGCCTACACGGGGCATGGCGCCGCCCGAAGGTGCACGCGTCCTTTTTGACGGAAACAACCTCGATCAGTGGGAACGGCATCCCCGCGTCTGGAACATTCAGGACGACGGCGGGATGCAGGTTTGTGGAAGCAGTCTGAAAACACTGGAAAACTTCGGAAGCGGGCTCTACCATGTCGAATTCATGACCCCCTTCACGCCTGAAAAACGTGGACAGGCAAGAGGCAACAGCGGCGTTTATCTGCTGGGCATCTACGAAATTCAGGTGCTGGACACCTTCGGGCTCCCGCCGGCAGACAACCACTGCGGCGGTCTCTACTCTCTGGCAACCCCCGGAACCGATGCCCTGCTCCCGCCGCTGCAGTGGCAGACCTACGACATAACCTTTGAAGCCGCCGAGTTCGATGATGCCGGAAACAAAACAAAAAATGCACGCCTCCATGTCCTGCATAACGGCATCGTCATTCATGACAATATCGAATTGCCCGGACCGACACCCGGCGGAATCAGCGATCAGGAATCTGCCTCAGGCCCGCTGCTGCTGCAGGATCACCGTGATCCTGTGCGCTTCCGCAACATCTGGTTTAAACCGGCATCCTGACGGCTCTTGGACGTGTCACCCGCTTACGGATAAGCACATGCACATTTCACTCGTTATCCCTGCATTCAACGAAGAGAGTCGCATCACCGGGACGCTGGAAAAAGCAGATGCCTTTTTCAGCCGCCAGCCCTACGATGCGGAAATAATCGTTGTCGATGACGGAAGTACAGATAAAACCGGGGCGCAGGTGGAGGCTTTTCAGAAGAAGGCCTCCACCCCCCTCATACTTGAGGTACTGCCGGAGAACAGGGGCAAGGGTGCGGCGGTGCGTCAGGGCATGCTGCATAAAGCCAAAGGGGACTTTCGTTTTTTTTATGATGCGGACTCGGCTACGCCTGTAGAAGAGCTGCTTCGGTGCGACGATCTTTTTGAGGGCCGGGCAGAAGTGCTCATCGGCTCTCGTGCGCTGCCGGAAAGCAAAATACACAAACGCCAGGCGTGGTACCGCATGACTATGGGCAGATGCTTCAACCGTATTGTCCGTCTGCTCGGACTCACCGCCTATGCCGATACCCAATGCGGATTCAAAGGCTTCACGAAAGAGGCCGCTCAGATTTGCTTCTCCCGGCAGACCATTGACGGATTCGGCTTTGATGCGGAACTGCTCTACATCGCCGCACGCCATGGACTGCGCATCAGCGAGCTGCCTGTGAACTGGTACAACAGCCCCCAGTCAAAAGTCAATCCCATGTCCGACGCCGCAAGAATGTTCCTCGACCTCTTCGTCATCCTGAAAAACAGCCGGACAGGCAGGTACGATTGAGCCGCTTCACCTGCCGCACAGACCGTTCAGGCGCTCCACGACTGCTTTTGCCTCGGAAAGAATATCGTCCATAATCTCCGCCACAGGCTTGATTTCACGGATACGACCCACTGCCTGACCGCAGGCGATGGTGCCCCGGTCAAGATCGCCGCTCAGATACGCTTCACGGCCCACACGCCCCGCAATCACCGGAAGCAGGTCTTCCAGAGTCGCACCCTCCGCTTCCATGCGCGCTACAATGCGTGCCGCCTCGTTTTTCATAATCCGGGCAGCATTGCGGATGGAACGCTCCACTACCATCGTATCCGTCACCTCCGCATTCACCATCCACTCTTTAAAGTTGTTGTGCATGGGACTTTCACAGGATGCCATAAAGCGCGTGCCCATCAGCACACCTTCCGCACCCAGCGCCAGCGCAGCCACAAGCCCTCTGCCGTCACAGAATCCGCCGGCGGCGATGACAGGTATCTGCAGCGCATCAGCCGCCTCGGGAACAAGAATCAGAGAGGGGACATCATCCATCCCCGGATGACCCCCGCACTCGAATCCGACAATGATGACTGCATCCGCCCCGATGGATTCCGCTTTCTTTGCAAAACGCACGGCAGGCACTTTGTGAAAGAGCTTCACACCGGCGCTGTGCAGCTGCTCCACGTATTTCTCCGGACTGCGGCCCGCCGTCTCCACTACCGGGATCTCTTCTTCACAGACAAGATCCATATAGGCATCGGTAAGATCGCCCGGCATCAGCACAGGCAGCATGGAGATATTGACCCCGAAAGGCTTGTCCGTAAGATCCCGGGTTTTCCTGATCTCCTCACGCAGCTCTTCTACGGAACGGAAAGATACAGCGGTAATAAACGCAAGCCCGCCCGCATTCGCCACTGCCGACACAAGCTCCGCCCGGGCAAGCCACTGCATACCGCCCATCAGTACGGGATGCTGCACCTGAACCATTTCTGTGATCCGCGTTTTAAACATGAAATAATCCTTTCTTTCTGTACTGGAAAAACAAAGTATGAAGGAGGATGGAATTCGAAAGCAAGAAAGAGAACATTTTTCAATGCCTGTTCCGCGGTTGACAACCCGAAAGGATCACGCGATACCCTCCTCCCCAAGCTGATCTCGGGTGAGCGGCGTATATCTGATACGGAGCGTATTGTAGAGCGGATGGTGCAGGTGAAAGGCAGTGGACAGCGTGGACAAAGTGGATACAGTGGACACCGATTGCAAAATATTTTCAGATAAAGCAGTGTACTTGATGGAATGTCTTGGTACTATGCTTATTCATAAGTCATAATATGTTTATGGTATTCAGAAGAGAAAAGACAGGATATCGCGAGCCAGGGTCCGTTTCTTTTTTTGAGCGATCTCTGAAGCATCCCCGGTCCGCTCTGTCCACTCTTCCAACTCCGGAGGACACACCACAATGACCGACAGCCTTATCCCCAAGCAGGGCGGATACCGCAAATTGAAGAGTTTTCAGGTGGCGCAGCTGGTCTATGATGTGACTATCCGTTTCTGTGATCGCTATATCAACAAGCGCAGCCGGACGATCCGCGACGACAAGCGCTGGTTGCCCGGCGATGCATGACGGCAGATGAGATGGCGGTCTGGGTTAAGGAGATTTCTACAAACGACAGGCAGGAAGAGCCGTCCATCCGGTCTCTGGAGTCCATCTATTCCGGGTATTCGGCAAATGCCGCATTGGTTCTGATAAAGGTGGCATCGGTGTTGCTCGATCGTCAGATGGCATCGCAAGCCGCCGCCTTTGAGCAGGAGAGCGGATTCTCGGAACGCCTCTACCGTACCCGCCAGACCGGAAGGAAGAAAGCATGAGTACCGCATTCTTCGCAAATACGGTTATCCGCCGGACAAACAGGCGCATGCCCCCAACTTGTTCTGGAACAGGCATCAGTTCAATGCATGGACGGGACAACAGCGGGATAACAAACAAGAAACGGGACATTTCTAAAGAGTTACGACACCTTTTCTGAAATCACATAGACTTTTTAACGGAACATGCGGTACACTTAATGGATAAGCGGGCCGAACGGTCGCGGCACGGTTTGCCGTGTCGAGGAAAGTCCGGGCTCCACAGGGCAGGACGCTTCGTAACGCGAAGGCGGAGTGATCCGACGGAAAGTGGAACAGAAAATACACAGCCTCTTCGGAGGCAATGGTGAAAAGGTGCGGTAAGAGCGCACCAGCGTCGTGGTGACACGGCGGCTTGCCAAACCCCGTCCGGAGCAAGTCCAAATAGGGGACCCATGGTGTTGCCCGCACCGGTCCCGGGTAGGACGCTAGAGGCGCATGGTGACATGCGTCCCAGATGAATGACCGTTCAGAGATGCGCAAGCGTTTCGGACAGAACCCGGCTTACAGGCCCGCTTCTTTTTTTTATCTCAGGAGCATCGGAATGACAGAGACATGCACAAACTTCTGCTTCCGCTTTGTCGGAGGCGCTTTCTGCGGTTTTTTCTCAGAAGCCGGATTGAAGCGGCTGTCTCTGGTTCCCGATGAAAAACAGATGCCTGCAGCAGTCGATAAAGCACGCAAAGCTTCCTGGGACAAAACACTGCACCGGCTCCTCGCCGACTATTTCAGCGCCACACCCGTTCAGTTCGATGCGATTCCTCTCGATATGTCCGGCGGCACCCCCTTCCAGCAGAAAGTATGGCGGGAAGCATACCGCATCCCTTACGGGGGCACCTCCACCTACGGCACACTTGCACAGCGCATCGGGCATCCCGGGGCGGCACGCGCCACCGGATCGGCTCTGGGCGTGAATCCCATTTGCCTGGTCGTCCCCTGCCACCGGGTGCTCAGCGCTTCCGGTACTCTCGGCGGCTATTATTACGGCCTCCCGTGGAAGGAGCGTTTTCTGGCGCTGGAAGCATCGGGTCTGGCAGCGTCTCAAAAATAAGGCTTTTCCCGGAAAGCCGTATCCGCCCTCTGATGGATTTCCTTCCTTCCAATAGTGGAAAATGATACGCTGCACGCAGCAGTTCCGTAATTATCTTTTCTGAACCGGATGACAACGTTCTTATGGCACACCCGCTTTTGAAGAAAATATTCACCTTTTTCAAAAGGCTGGCTATTTTTGCTGTCATCTTCCTCACTTTCGTCCTCCTGCTGCCCAACGACTTCAAACGCCTCCATATTCATATCCAGGGAAAAGGCAGCGTTCTGCCACCCGTAAAAACGCTCCATGTGGGACGTGATTATCATGCGAATCTTCTCGCACGGCCTTTGCCCGGTACCGGACTGGGGTTCCGTGAATGGGCAGGCACCATCTCAAGCACCAGCCCGGAAATCACCGTGGAAATGAAAGGCAGAGAACGCAGCATTACAGCGATCTTTTCCGATACGCCGCCGCCGGGTGTCTCCTTTCAGAAAGTGACCATACAATGCGCCGGGCCGGGATCGGGCACCACAGACCCCGCCCCGGGCAGTTGGGTATTCCGCAACGACTGGCCGGAGGCGTTTACCGCTCTGCCTGATAAGGGAAGCTTTTTCGGCGGATGGGAGATACTCCCCGAAGATACCGGTGCTGGCGAAAGCACCTCGGCCCGCCGGGAACCCTTTCCGACCTGTACACTCCCCACTGAAAGAAACCTTACCGCCATTGCCTGGTTCTACCGCAGCGGCGCGCTCATCACACTGGAAACAGAAGGGCAGGGCTGGTACGGCGTCCCCGTCGGGACGTATCCTCTGGCAGCAGGCACGGAAGTGACTCTTCGCGCCGCCGCTGAAGAAGGGTGGCATTTATCCCGCATAGAAGACGAAAAAGGACAGATCGTTCTGGCCTCAGAAAATCCGCGCTGGGCTGATTTTTCCTTCCGGGTTAACGAGAATAAAACATACCGGGCTGTTTTTGAACCCCTTGAAAAACGGATTCAGGTCTGTGTAGATTCTCCGCCGCCGACAGCAGGTCTGGTTTTTTCCGGCGCCTCGCCCTGTCCGCCGGTACTGCACGCCCTTTACGGAAGCACACTCACGCTGGAAGCACGAACGCTTAATCATGAAAGTGCCTTTGCGGGCTGGTCGGGCACGGCCCATGACGGCATCAGTCACGACGCTCTCCTTACCCTGCCGGTAACGGCGGACGCATCCCTTACCGCGCACTTTGTACCGGCGCAGTGCTTTCTTGATCTGGAAGCAGAAATTGACGGAGAGCCCGCCATGCTTCCTGCAGGTGCGCTAAAGCCCATGCCGGGCCTTTACGGATTCACCGGACAGGAGAAGGATATTCAGTCGCTGGAAGCCTGCTGGATATCCGATCTCGACATTGCTTTTCTCCGATGGGAAGGCGATCTTCCGGAAGGTGCCGACAGAACGCAAAGGCTGCTGCATCTGCCCATGACCGCCAGCCGGAAAGTCCGGGCATGTTTCACCCGGCACAATCTGGTCTCTCTTTCTGTCGAAAAAGAAAAAGGCTCTCCGGGGACGCTTACCCCGGCACCGGGGCGCTATCACATCCCTGCCGGAACGCAGCTCACCCTTCAGGCTGTGCCTGCAGCGGAGCGTTTTTTCGGCGGCTGGAAAATCACCCGCGAAAGCGGTGAAGAGCAGGTCGCCATTACACCTTCCCTGACTGTAACCGCTGAAGAGGGCATGCATGCATCTGCGGTTTTCGGCAGAGGGGCGTGCTCTCTGCACCTCGCCTCGACGCACCCTGAAGCTGAAATCATCCCGGCACCCGGCGACTATACTGTACTGGTCGGTACCCCTGCCGATTTCATCGCCAAACCGCCGGAAGGGCTGATCTTCCACTACTGGCGCTCTTTTAAAAAAGGAATCCTGTCCGAGAACCCCTTACTGCGCGTAGTGCTTGAAGAAGACGACGGCATCACCGCCGTCTTCGGACTGCCTCTGTATTCGCTTCAGCTCACTGCCGAAGGCAAAGGGCACATCGACCGGGACTGGCAGGGTATAGAACAGTTTGAAGAAGGCACCTATGTGCAGCTGCATGCGACGCCGGATCCGGACGCTGTGTTTCTGTGCTGGGAAGGAGATCTTCCTGCAAACGCACTGCCTGCCCAGCCGAAGATTCTTGTTCTGATGGATCAGGATAAAGCGCTTACCGCGCGGTTTGCCCCTGCCGACTGGCAGCTCGATATCCGGCTGGATCTCCCTGACGGCATGCATGCCCCGAAGCTCTTTCCGCCTCCCGGGCTGAGCGGTCGCACAAACGGAGAAGCAGTGCCCCTTATGGCCATACCGCCTGCGAATTCCAATCTGGTTTTCATCGGATGGGAAGGAGATCTGCTCAGCCCCGATCCGGTCCGGAATCTGATCATGGACGGAGACAAAGTAATCACCGCACGCTTTGCACCGGCAGAAGAAACAGAGCATGTCCGCCTGACAGTGCTGCGTACTGAAGGCTCGTCTTTGTCAGTCATCAGAGACTTTGATCCGGGATTGTATCACTTCGCCAAAAACGCACAAATTCCTCTCACTGCCATCCTGTCCGATGATGCATACTTCGGCGGATGGACGGGCGATATGGACCAGGATGCTGTTTATACAGACAAAATGCTTTGTCTGGACAGAGACAAAACAGTCGGGCTGCAGACCGGATCCAGAGGCGCCGTACTCACCGTTCTTCTTGATGGCAATGGTGCCGGGCAGATCAGCCCCCCGCCCGGTGTGTACCGGCTTGCGGAAAACATGACAATCACACTGCAGGCTATCAGAGTCAACACAGAATATCACTTTGACGGCTGGTATACCGGTGCGGGAGAGCTGCTTTCCCGCATGGGAAAATACCGGTTTACCATTCAGCCCGGTATCAGCAGAATGGAAATCACCGGCGTGTTTCGTGATTATGTACTGCCGCCGCCGCTGGTGCTGTGCTGGCAGAACAACAGGTGCGCATCAGCTGCTGCTGATACGGCGCTGTAGAAAGGACTCCCCATGTTTCAGGAAGGCTGGTTTGAAGTTGCCCCGGGTATCAAATTGTTTGAACGGCATCTCCTTACACCATCCCCGCCCCGGGCGCGCGTGATCGTACTGCACGGCTACGGCGACCATTGCGCCCGCTACAGCTGGGTCATGGAACAGTTTCAGAACACGGGCATGGCAACCTATGCCTACGACCAGCGCGGACACGGCAGATCACCGGGCAGACGCGGCTATGTTGCCCGTTTCGACGAGCTGCCGGATGATCTGGATATCTTTCTGAAACGCGTTACGGAAGACAGCGATCCCTCCGCTCCGCTTTTTGTCTTCGGGCACAGCATGGGCGGCATGGTACTGGCTCGCTGGGCTTCAACCCGACAGCCTGATGTCCGTGGTCTGATTTTCAGCAGCCCCTTCCTCGCTTTCAGTGATGAGGTGCCCGCCGCCCTGATTGCGCTCACTCCGTATGTTGCCGCACTCGCCCCCTGGATGCCCGTCAGCCAGGTTGACAATTCAGGGCTCAGCCGGGATCCTGAAGTACAGCGGAGGACGGATGCGGATCCGCTGAGCTATCACGGTAAAGTGGCTGCGCACACGGCACGGGAGTTTCATAGGACCATCCGCATCATTGAAAAAGAAATGCCCCGGATCACCGTGCCGATGCTGGTCATTCACGGCTGCTGCGACCGTATCGTCGGTCCTTCAGGAAGCAAAGCGCTCTTCGAAAAAGCCGGTGCCGCCGACAAGGAACTGAAACTCTTTGAAGATGCGTATCACGAGATCTACAATGATCTTGATAAAGAACGCTACATGCAGACTGTTATCGACTGGATCAGCGCACGGCTGCAGTCAGTCTGATGCACCGCCCGGTCAGTCCTCTGATTCACCGAACACACACGCGCGAAACCGCCAGAGCCGGGCACCAGGATCCTGCCAGCCTCCGGCATGAACGCCCGCTTTCCGGCAAATCCCTTCCAGAAATGCGGTGCCATTCCAGCCCTGCTCCACCGGCACCTGCGGCAAAAGAAGCCCACGGCCTTCCGGGTGCTCCAGATAGAGACCGTCCCGTCCGATGCAGATTTCGCCGGGATCATTCACAGGAATAAAAGGACTCTCCTCCTCGGCGGGAAGCAGCACAGACACCTCAAAACGCAGCGCCTCCAGCTCCTCGGGACGAAGCGGTGCAAAGCGGGAATCGTAAAACCCGGCATTGACGGCATTGACCGCCACTGTTTGCGCGAGCCCTTTCTGCGCAAAAATATGCCCGATGCAGCCGCGCAATGCCCCCGCACAGCGCAGCGTAACAAAAACGCCCATCTTTTGTTTTAACAGAGGGGTCAGCGGATAAGTGTCCATTGCCGGAGAAACGCCCTCCTCCAGATACGCCTGTACAGATTCCCGGGCAATACGCAGCAGGAGACTTTTTTCATCCGGGGTGAGCTGAATCTCTTTTTCTTCCATGTCCGGCTCCTGATTTACGGTACCGCTGTATCCGTTTTTCCCTGCCCTCCCGCCGGCGGAGCTTCGCCTGCAGATGCCGCCGTCTTTTCAGGCTTGCGAAGAATCAGAGGGCGCACCTGGTCCGGGCGGGCAGAAAGTGCCGGGGCATCCAGATCATGAAACACAAAGCTGCCGTAACTGACGGAGGACTTCCAGTTTCCGCTGACAGCGCCTGAAGTCGTGTAGGCGAGCAGACGTGCCTGAGTATGAGGCGGAAGCATCTGCATCAGAATCTGGATGCAGTCCTGACCGTCAATCACGTTTTTGCTTCTTTTCAGATAGGCGCGGAAACCTGTCAGATTCAGCGACAGAATCTCTTCAAAGGCCTGCCGGTCAAGATGGGCAATGTTGTCTTCGATGTTTTCCGTGAAAGGCGTATTTTTGTACTCTTCGCCATAGTGGGTAAAACTGCTTGCCACGACAATCAGCGTCCGTTCATCCACAATGGGTTTAATGGCGTTGGCAAAAGCCGCCATGGTGTTTTCCGTGGTTTTCCCCTGCGGGTCACGCAAATCGCCGACCAGCACGGGTACCAGTTTAAACTCCAGAAGCCGTTCCTGCAGGTAGGGCAGCATGGATTCAATTGCAAACTCGTACTCGTGCAGACGCTCATGAGGCTTGGCACCGTCATAGCGAATCTGATGCATTTGAAAGAGGGGCGAGTACATGAGCGTTCGTATGGCGGCACCGTCGAGAGGCACAGGTCCGAGGGGCGTCAAGAATATATCTACTGCCGGAATGGAACAGTTTTCAAATCCCGGACCATGCCCCGGTGCCAGTATCACCACGCGCCCGTACTGTCCGGGCTGCAGAGACTTGAACGCATGGGCGGTGGTTTTACCCGCAAGCCCGTAGGGGCCGGGCGATGCGATAATCGCCACCAGACGGTTATTGATTTCAGGAACATCCGCCTGCATCCGGAAATTCACAAGAGTCGAGAGAAGTGTTTCCGGATCTGACGAATAGTTCACACCCGCCACAGCTGGCCACCGTATCAGAGGCGTTTCGCGTGCAGGCGCTCCGCTGGCTGCACCGCCAAGGAGAAAAAGAACCAGCACCAGAACAATCGGAACATTTTTTTGCATATAATACTTTCTTTTCCGCCTTTTGAATGAAAACACTCAACAGATCCTGACTGTATTATATCTTACGGGGAACCGTCTTTTTTCATCCGTCTTTTTTCAATGATCATGCCCGTCACCTGCAACACTACAGAAATCACGATGAGCAGCAGCACCGGCACGGCATACAGGATCCCTGCCGCTTTCAGACTGTTGCTGAATGTCCAGACGCGAAGCCGCAGATAACCGCCCACTGAAGGCAGGCGTTTTTTGATATGCCAGTTGCCGCGGCCCCGGATCAGCTGCCACCGGAAAAAACTGCCCAGTGTGCTTTTTTCCACATGATACACAAGCATCTCAGGCACATAACGTATACGAAAACCTGCCGCACATGCCTGAGCCGCCAGCACCGTATCTTCCCCGCCCGGAAGCGGAAAACTCTCATCAAATCCGCCCAACGCAAAAAACCGCTCCCGGGTTACAGCAAGGTTGCAGCTGCTGAAACTCCTGGTGTACCCGTCTTTGTCCACCCGCCACACCCGGTCAAACCCGAGGATGCCACCGCCGGGAAAGCCCAGCAGAGCAATGGCTCTACCGATCCTTGTCTTCACTGCGGTGCGGGTATTTCCTGAAAGAATGTCGTCCTTCTGCAGAGCGGCGGAAGCGGCGGCAAGGGTTCCCCCGGCAAGCTCACAGTCTGTATCCGTAAAAAACAGATGATCAGACCGGGCTTCAGCCGCGCCCCGGTTCCGTGCCGCAGCAGGACCGGCATTTTTTTCCTGACGGATAAGCCGGGCCCGCGCATCCTCCGGAAAATCATAGGCGGAAAGGTCGGGCGAACCGTCGTCAACGATCAGAAGTTCAAAGTCGGTAAAATCCTGTGCCTGCAGTGAATCATACAACTTGCGCAGTAGCACCGGATCCGGCAGATACGACGGAACAACGACAGACAGCCGCGGCTTCATGGCGCTCCGGCAACCCCGCCGGAATCTTCTTCTTTTTTCGCCGAAGCTGTATACGCTTTGACCGCTTCAATCAGTTCTGCCGCATGATCGGTCTGAATGCCGTCCACGCCCCACTCAAAAAGGGTTTGCCAGGTGTCCGGTCCTCCGTCATCAACAAATACAAGCACGCCTTCCGCATGGCAGCGGTCGACCATCTCTCTGGTCGCTGCACCCCAGGTGGATGCAACCACGCGCGGTCTGTGAAGCTGCAGCAGCCTGTCGAGATTTTCTCCGGAGCCCGCTTCCGGCATGGGATGGCATTCCGGGCAGACCTTGTTCAGCGCCCTGAGCGGACCTCCACCTGCATACCATACAGTACTTTCCGCAAGCCCCTTCGCCCGCAGCTTGTCGACAACCTCCTCCAGCGGCGCCTGCTTGAAATCCAGATAAATTGACACATTACCGCTGCACGCCTCCAGAATAGCGTCCACTGTAGGGATGCGCTCGTCTTTCCATTCATCACCGACCCGGCTGCCTATATCCATTGCCTGAAGTTCTGCCAGCGTAAAGTCTTTTACCGGTCCTTTTGCATCTTCTGTATAGGCGTCCACCGTGGCATTATGCACGCTGACCAGCTGCCCGTCCTTCGTTTCCCGGACGTCAATCTCCACATAATCGACTCCCAGCTCAATCGCCTTTTTGTAGGCAGCCACCGTATTTTCCGGAATGCCGTCATGAACACCACGATGGGCGATCACATAGACAAGTCCGTGCCGGGGCGGTCCCGGAAACGGATCAGCCAGCTGCCCGGCAGCTGCGGCCAGAGTCACAAGCAGAGTCAGAATAGTCATAGGAGAATCCTTTAAAGCGCTATGCCGAAAATACGCCCGGCATTGGCTGTGCTGAAAGCGGCAATCTCTTCCGCCGGCACATCCAGCAGTTCGGAAGCCGCTTTCAGATTGTATAGAATATTTGCCGGTGAATTCACGGTGCCCCGTGCTTCAACAGGCGGAATGTCCGGCGCATCGGTTTCCAGAAGCAGGCTGTGCGGATAAATCTCCTTCAGCAGAAGCGTGCGCCGGGCACTGTTGCGCCAGGTAAGCACGCCCCCCAGACTGAAAGCGAGACCGTAGTCCATAAATGCCTTCGCGAGCTCCGGGCCGCCCGAAAAATTATGCAGGATTCCGCCCGCCGGTGCCCCTTCCTTTCGGAAAAGCTGCAGCATCTCATTAAAAGCACCCCGGCAATGCAGGATCACCGGAAGCTTCAGTTCCCGGGCAATGCCCAGTTGGCGGCTAAAGACAGACAGCTGGCGCTCCAGGGGAAATACCGGTCGTTTGCTGTCCAGCCCTATTTCACCAATTGCCACCGCTTCTGACGCCTGAGATGCCAGAGACGGGATCAGAGGAAGGCTGTCGTCGGAGCAGTACCAGGGATGCACGCCCAGTGCATGATAAACCCCGGCATGGCACCGGGACAGCATCCGGACAGCCTCCCAGCCGGACGGGTGGATTGCAGCACTGATCCACGCACAGACTCCGGCTGAGCGCGCCGTCTCCAGCAGATCGTGAAGACGGCGCTCAAAAGCCGGACTGTCAAGATGACAGTGCACATCTACAAGACGCATCGCCGGATCCGTCAGTGCATCTCAATGCCGCAGCTGCCTATCGCCTTGCGGTAATAATGAAATTCCACATTGGGGTGCAGTGCCAGAAGGCTCATCGGCACAGCCGAGTCCGCCAGCCCTTTGCTGATCATGAAAGCGGTCAGGCGCATCCCGAAGGGATTGTCATGATTGCCCGCCTGCCAGATCGATACCTTCTCCGCTTTCCAGGTTTCAGCCGGACCGACCGTCGTGGCCTGAGTCGGAATTTCCGACAGGCGACCGCCGCCCGACGTCCGCGCATTCTGCATGATCGTCATGGGATGCAAATCCACGACCCGGGTACCCAGCTTCAGGTACTCTTCAGGAGAAGGCGGCGCATCCGCCCAGACGCCTTCCCGCTTCATGGGGTCGTTGAACGCCCAGTGCTTCACATCTCCCTGACCGCCCTGCATGACCAGACAGCGCATATCATCAAAGGACTTGCTGAAAGCGGCAAAATCACCTATAGGGTAATGGATGGCTTCCGGGCGGGGACGCAGCTCAGGTCGCATCAGGTTAAAACACAAATCCAGATTCGCCTTCTGAAAGGAAAGCGGGTGCTCCGCCGGGAGCGTTTTGCCATCCTTCACCCATTCATCCATGCCCCAGAACTGCGCGCCCAGCTTCGACAGATTAATGTTCAATTCGTTCACCAGCATGGCAACCAGAGGAAGCTGCTCAGTGGGGCCGATGGGACCGCAGACCCCTGCCGGATTGTCGGGCGTGGAACTTTTCCAGGCTTCGATATACTGAAGCGCTTCAGCCAGATAGAAGGATTCGAGAGAATCATGAAACACAACTTTGAATCCGTCCCGGGACAACTGAAACAGATCTTTTTCCGTCAGATTCGCCACATCATTCAGCAGCTCATCATCCAGCGTCGTATAATCCCACCAGTCGGGCGCAACAATACTTTTCTTACGCATACAAAATCCTCCTCGGGGTTGAATGTTTTCCGGATCTCAGCGATCAGTGCGGCAGGTTGAGTGCCCGCTGACCGGGCGAAAATCTTTATCGTCTATCATTATGACTGTAATCCTGAAGGATATGCAACTGAAAACAAAGCCGAATCCCGGTTTCACAAAACGAAAACATCGTGCTATCATGACAGGCACGGAGCGCATTACCCTGCACACACAGATTTTCAACGACGCCCCACTTCATTGAAGGAATACAACATGAACCTTGGCGCACTATCCATGACACGAAGGCATTTTCTGGGGCTGAGTACCGCGGCCCTTGCAGGTACTGCTCTTTATGCACCGGCGGAGTCCCTCCTGCATTCCGGAAAACAGGCACCACTGCCGCTCTGGCACGGCTTCAATCTGCTCGAAAAATTTATGATGCCCCATTGCGGCGCCTTTGAGGAAAAAGACTTTGCCTGGATTCAGGAAACGGGCTTCAATTTTGTGCGCCTGCCCATGGACTACCGGCACTGGACCGATCCGGACGACTGGACGGAACTGAAAGAGGAGGTGCTCCGGGAAATTGACGAAGCGGTGCAATTCGGCGAGCGCTACAATATCCATGTCTGCATTAATTTCCATCGTGCACCGGGGTATACAGTGGCTCAGCCCGGCGAAGAAAAGAATCTTTGGGACGACCGGGAAGCCCTGGAAACCTGTGCCCTTCACTGGCGGCATTTTGCCCGGCGTTATGCCGGGATCCCCAATGACCGCCTCAGTTTTAACCTGCTGAATGAACCTGCTCTGGTAACCGCAAAAAAACATTATGCCGTAATTGAAGCTCTTGTCCAGGCAATCCGAAACGAGGATGCGAACCGACTGATCATCTGCGACGGCAGACTCTACGGCAAAGTGCAGCCCGATGAACTGATGCCGCTCGGGATTGCCGCTTCCACACGGGGCTACGAGCCCTTCGAGCTGACTCATTATCACGCATCCTGGGTGCAGGGCGCCGATCAGTTTCCTTTGCCCTCCTATCCGCTCAGGAAAAAAGAAACGCTCATGGATAAAAGCTGGCTGAAAGAAAAACAGATTGCCCCCTGGAAGGCAGCGGAAGAAAAAGGCATGCCCGTCATGGTGGGCGAATTCGGCGCCTTCAATCAGACACCGCACAGCGTCACCCTCGCCTGGATGCAGGACTGCCTGGAGCTGTGGAAAGAAGCGGGCTGGGGCTGGGCACTTTGGAATTTCAGGGGCGCCTTCGGTATTCTGGACAGCGGGCGCAGCGATGTGGCGTATGAAGCGTGGAACGGGCACCAGCTGGATCGCGCCATGCTCTCGCTGCTGCAGCGTTATCTCTAATCTATCGGATTTTCAGAAAGGAAAAGAAATGACTCTCCGCTTATACATGCTCCTGGCAGGGCTGATCCTCTGGGGCACATTGGCGGCAGTTCACCCTGTAAATGCCGGGGCTGATGATGAAATGGAGGCGCATTACGGCACTTTCACACTGCCGGGCTTTCAGTGCACCATCGGCGACAACACAGCCGCTGATCCGCACATGCGCGGGTACAACGGCATCTTCTCACTCCTTCCTTCAGGAGACGGACAAAATGTGTTCGTTCCGCTTTTTTCAGGACTGAATCTGGAACATTACTTTGATGCGCTTCCGGTAACGGAGCCCGGCTCCGTCTTTTTTGAGCCCCGACGTGCCGCCATGCAGTTCACACGCATCGATGAGCACACCGCAGAGCTATACCAGCCTGTTACGCCCGTATTCGGCGTGGAAAGCCGTACCCGCTTCACGGCCACAGCACCTCATTATATCGACATGCACTTCAGCTGCACACCCCACCGCTCCGATCTGGCAGGCGGTTTGCTCGGTATTTTCTGGGCTTCCTACATGAATGCACCGGAAGACAAAAGCATTTATTTTCTGGGTGATGGCTCCTCACTGGAAAGCCCGCGCTGGATTCAATTCTGTACACAGGAGCATAACAGAGACAGCACTGTATGCAGCGAAAACGACCGCGTGAATATTGCTTTTCAGGGTACGGAAAAAACCCTGTTCACGGCGATCTCACCCCTGCGCTATGCCGTCCCCTTCTTTTACGGCCGCATCAGGGAGCAGGTGCTCATTTATATCTTTCAACCCGGGCCGTTGATTCGATTCGCTCATTCTCCGTCCGGGGCTGGCGCTACAGAAAAAGGGGATGACACCAACCCCGCCTGGGATTTCCAAATGATTATTCCCGACTGTGAACCCGGCACCTCCTACACCCTCGATATGCGCCTGGTCTGCAAAAAATGGCAGGGCAGAGACGATGTTCTGGAAGAAGTCCGACGCTTCCTGAGCGGAACAGATAAATAACGGGCCGCCGGGCGGCACTCAGGTATTTCTGCACCAAGGCCCATAAAAAAGCCCCGGCCTTTCAAGACCGGGGCACAAGAAACAGCAGAAGATAAGCGATTACATGCCGTCAGGGCGCACTTCAAGAATACGCCATCCGGCGGCTTCCTTTTTCACGAGCAGCTCAATGCTGATGGATCCCGGATCGGCGGAAAGATCGATCGGATATACCGTTGCGGTGCCGTCGTCCTTCAGCTCGATTTCCATATCGTCTACGAAAACTTCGCCGTTGTCCGCATAGCCCGCATCAAGTGCCATCTGCAGCATCTCTTTGCCCTCTTCCTTGCCGCCCACTTCCGGATGATAAAAATCATCGGAAAAAGTATTCATAATACCGTCAATATCTTTATTCTCCAGAGCGACTTTCAACTGATTCACAAGATCCTTAATTAAATCCTGATCAGACACTTTCGAGCCCACACTGGCGCAGCCCGCTGTAAGCGCAAGCACAAAAAGACCGACAAACATTCCCTTCAGCAGTACTTTCATAATCAAACTCCTGTAGTGTTTTGGTTGACAACAGAGATCCATGTACCCTACACGAACCCTCTCCAGCATTCTTAAAGACCCCTACAATCGCACAATAGTTTCAAAAGGGCAGTATTTGTTCTGAAAACGAAAAGTCGTATTTTTACAGTTTTATTGGCGTGTGCGAAGAGAAAGTATACTAAATAATCGAAAGGGAGACAAAAGTAAGCGACTAGGCACCCGGCGGCGCCAGAAAAATCGCCTGCAGTGATTTGTATGCCGCTTTAGGTGTGCAGAGATAATCAATCAGCGAATTGTTCGCAGGGCAGGGAAAACAGTCGTGACCCATCCACACCACAAAGCCGCCACATTGAGGGAATCGGCTTTTGCATGCCTTTGCCGCAATTGCATAGGCCTGTGCCTGGGCATCCTGCGTCACAGCCACATAGCGGGCTGCCGTGTCGATGCCATCCTGCACCACCGCCCGGTACAGCCTTTCTTGAGTCCACCAGGATGCAGTATGCCGCCAGTAGCCTTCAGAAAAGGGCCAGGATTCACCGAGTGGCGCAAACTGCTCCAGGCATTCCAGACTGGCGGCGCCGGGCATGCCCGCCTCAGATCGGAATAAAGAATCGTCCTCCGCCCAATATTGTTTCCAGACGTCCAGGCTGTCCCCGAAATCTGCCCTCTCGAATCGGCTCAGACCCCAGGGACCGTGTATATCGTGATGAAGGCCCTTGCCGTAGTTCTCAGGATGTGCATAAAACTGGGGACCTGTCGGAGAAGTGGCAACAAAGCGCCGCCCGGGATCCAGCTGCTCCAGATGTACTTTCAGCGCGTGAATAGCCGGATGACGCATATCGACCGGCCTTTCCCCGAAAGGATTGTCGGGACTGCCCCAGGTGAGTTCGTTGCCGCCGCTCCACAGCAGCAGAGACACATGATGCCCCCGCAGCCGCACATAATTCGAAGCAATTTTCTGCAGCGTCTGTATCGCTTCGCTGTCTTCAGGCGGACAATTCTCTATGCCGGACGATGATAAAGGCATCTCCTGCCACACCAGAATACCAGCCTCATCACAAAGATCGTAAAAGACTTCCTTTTCCAGTATGCCGCCGCCCCATACACGCAGCAGGTTAACACCCATATCCTTGTACAGGCGGATGAGCGTTGCATAGTGCTCCCGCTGTGCGTCGTGGTAAACCGCTCGGGGAGGAACCCAGTTGGCGCCCTGCAAAAAAATCGGTGCGCCGTTCACACAGCATAGCCACGGATCGGCGCCGTCAGGTGCGCCTTCGCACGGGAGCCAGTCGATATGTTTGAAACCCGCACGCCTGTGCCCGGCCCACAGCACAGTGCCCGACCCGTCTATTTCTTCAATCGTCAGTGTATAGCGCTTTTGTCCGGAAAAACCGTTGGGCCACCACGCTTCCACCGGAAGCCGGGTCAGCTGTATCTTTTGTGCGCCTCCCCTTTTGAGACAAAACGACTTTTCTCCGAGCAGGACAGTGCCGTCAGAGAGGGACAGACGAAAGCTGCGCTCTTCTGCAGCATCAGGCAACATCAGGCGGACTTCCACCGTACCGTGACGGAAATCCTCCTCCAGGCGGGCGCTGACATAAAAATCCGGCTTCCGACTCTCCAATCTGTCCGGTATACAGGCATCAAGCCAGGGTCCTATAGGAACAATTCGGGGACACCAATCCCATCCGTAATTGTAGCGGGACTTGAAAAAGCGGGATCTGGAGGTATACCCCATCTGACCCTGTTCCCGGGGCGGCTCTTCAAAAATTATGCTCAATTCGTGCTCTGTTCCGTCCAGCAGCGCCGCTCCGAGGTCGATCCGGTGTGCACTCATAGTAGATGAAAAACGGACGACTTCCTCCCCGTCAATGAGAATCCAGCCTGAATAATCCAGCCCGGGTGCATCAAGAAATACCTTGTCACCGTATTCGGAAGGCGAAAGACGCAGGCGACTGCTGTATTCCCAATGACGATGCTCCACCCATTCGCACAGAAGCGAGTTCATCCCCTTGTTCCAGTCCGGAATGATGCCTGCTTCCAGCAGTGCCTGCTGGACTGACATGGGAAATCGTACCGGAACAGGCAAAATGTCCGGGCACAGCGGATTGGGCTCCGGGGCTGTTTTTCCCAGCTTCCAGGCAAAAGGGCGCCAGCCCGACAGCGTCCATTCCAGAGAAGACAACCATAAAGCAGCCACATCAGTTCCCCCCGGATCTGTCATCATGTTCTGCTGTTGCCTGTTTTTCCGTCAGGCTCCTTAAATAAGGGACATAGCAGCACTGCATCCCATTCCGAAGCATGACCATGTGCGCCTCTTCCCCGGGATGGATGCCGTCACCGGCAAATTCACGGCCGCCGAAACTCACTTTAGTAAATGCCGCATCCGGCATGGGCCGGGCCGGATCACCGCCCGGAAAGGATACATACTCAGGAGGCGCACCGGGCAGAGGCGTCCCTTCGGGGTCGTTAAAATGATGTTGCAGCAGCCCGAAATTGTGAATGTACACACAGCCTTTAATAGAGGCGGCAAGATCTTTTTTTCTCTTTTCCAGCGCAATCATGCAGGCATTCACCTGCTCCTGGGACATGCCGCCAAAATCAAAGTTCTGACCGAGCATCCCGAGCGCTTCCTTCGCCGTCGATGCATTCAGGTAATCGTAACCGGCAAGCCCTACACATTTGACCTGTTCAATCGACAGGCAGAATTCCACCAGATCCCGTATATCTGCGGCAATCAGATCCCATTCCTTGTCCCTCTTTTTCTCCGACCAGGCGGTAAATACATTTGTGTCACGGATACGCTTCAGCACATCGTTACCGCCAATGATCAGATGGATCATATCCACCGTGGGCGACAGCGCCAGCGCATCCAGAATTTTTTCGCGGTACTCCGGCTTGTTCCATTGATCCGCCCGGGTGCCTCCCAGAGCGCAGCTTTCCCCGATGGCAGTCATTTCCGGAAAGCCCGCTTCTGCCAGCGCTTTATCCAGCAAACCGGCCATCCAGATGCCCTGAGCCCAGCTGTCCCCTATCAGCAGAATACGTTCTTCCGCCTGCAGCTGCCCCCCATGGAGCAGACAAAACACCGCCAGAAGGACAAAGACCGTCCTTAAAAATCCCGATCTGTTCATAAGCGCCTTTCCTCAGGCATCGCCGGGATGCCCGGTACAGTGCCACCCGCATCAGCGACACCTTAGTGCGCCTATTTTATAGAAGAGAGCCGGTTCAAGAAAAGAAACGCGCCCGCCAGCGTGAGAAGAAGCACAAGCAGCAGAAGCGCAGGCGCACCGGCGACAGGCAGGCTCCCTTCTTCCAGCACTTCCAGCACAAAGGGCGGACTGTTGAAAACGCCCTGAGAATCATCGCTCACCTGCACCACATAGCTGCCTGAATCAGCAGCACTTACAGAAGGTATCGTGTAATCCCGGAACTCGGCTCCGGGCAGAAGCACACCGTCTTTATACCAGGAAAAAGTCATGGGCTCCGCCAGGTGGGCAGTTACCGCATGCAGGACAGCAAGCTGCCCTGTTTCAACTTTGGGCCGCCCCACAATATGCACAGACGGAACAGGCACTTCCTGCTCCTTATAGGCTGCCACCGCTTTAATGCAAACATTGCTGTTCGCCCATCCGGCGCCCATACCGGGCAAGTCCGTAAAAACAAGCCCGTCTTCACTGATATAACTTTGACCGGGCGCCGCTGTGGCTGCGCAGAACTGGGCGATAGGCCGCTCCAGAGGCATGGGAAAGTCAAAATCCGGCGAATTGTACCGAACCAGCACGGTAAACGTTTCATTCTCTGCCAGTTCGACACTGGTCGGCAAGGGCACAACATAATAGCCTGCTGTTTCAAAAACCCCGCTGACAGAGACCGCAGGCGCGCCCGGCACACCATTCACCATACCTCCGCGTATCACGCTGACCGTATAGGAAAGATTGTCGCTCACCGCATAGGTGCCCACCGCCACAATGGACTCTTCCTGAACGGCATGAAAGACATTTGCCCCGTAAACATCCAGCTGCGCCCCCGAACCTGCAAAGCCGGTCAATCCGAAGGGATCATAGTAATATAGGGTGCCATAGGCATTGGGGTTTGCCAGGGTATCGAAACCGGCAGCATCGTCAAGAAAAGCAGTGTCATAATAGGAGATGTAGAAAAATCCCTGATCACCCCAGTAATGACCCCAGCTGTTTTTGCAGATCCAGGCACCTGCGCCGGGCGCGCCGGGAATCACCATCTGATCATCCCAGCCCACAAGCATCACCATGTGGCCCGTGGCACCCTGCCCGCCCGAATAATAATAGCTGCGGGAAACACTGTTATAATCAGCGTCCCGCCACATCATGGTGGCGGAAAGCGCTCCTGTCTCGTATATGTAATTTTTAATCCGTTCCGCACCGCTTTCATCCAGCGTAAAATGTACGCCCCGCAGCAGCAATTTCTGGCGGACAGCACCTTCCAGCGGCGGCACAATCGTTGAAGGGTTATACGGATCGTCGCTTTCCAGCAGAGGCCCCGTCCAGCGGCTCAGATACGCCATGCTGATATAGTTGTTGCCGCCCATGCAGGGACCGAGCAGAAAACCGTGGGTATTCTTCATATGATTCTCGGAAAAATCCCATACAGCACCTGTTGCCCGTCTCAGATTCGCCTCCAGCACACCGCAGGCGGCAAAGCTCCAGCAGGCGCCGCACTGCCACTGATGCTTGACCGCTGTAAGGGCATTCAGATCCCGAAGATCAAAGCGGACAGGAAGAGTACCTTTCAGGGAAGGCTGCGGGGTATGATGAAAGCGAACGGGTGACGGCACATAACCTGTGGCGTTTTCTCCCGGATCCAGTGTTTTCTCCAGGCTCCACCTCTCAAAGGCTGGATCAACAGGAGCCAGAGCAAAAGGAGCGGCAAAGGCGGCGCCTGACATCAATACGACAAGGCTGAGGGAAACTGTGACAATAGACCTTTTCTTCATGGTAAGCACTCCTGGAAGATGATCTTGTGCTGCGCCGGGAAGACACCTGTGTCTCCCTCGGCGGGTAGTAGTAAAATTGTATCACAGATTTCGTTTTTGGTCGCAGAACCTTACTGGCGCACGCTGCAGTTCTTTTTTTTAGTACTGTCCTCTTTTTGTAAAAAATGGAATGAAATCTGCAGAACTAAGTGTTTACATCTGTTGGAAGAAAGGTGTATATTGCTCTCGGAGAGGAGTGAGGGCGATGCGACAGGATAAAACATACAAAAACCGGATATCGTGACTGTATGAATCAATATCTGAAAGTGACACAGCGTTTTTTGGCAGTTTCGGTCATAGCAGTACTGATGGCCGGATGCGGTGGTTCCAGCCAAAACGACGGAACGGCCGCACCGGATTCCGTGGGAAGCAGCCTGCCTGTCAAGGTGATTGTAAGCATCGTGCCTCAGGCGTGGATTGTTGACCAGATCGGTGGCGCACTGGTTCAGGTGGAAGTGCTGGCTCCTCCTCATCATTCGCCGGAAACCTACCAGATTACGCCCCGTCAGATGGACGCCCTGGGCAAGGCGGCACTCTACTTCCGCATCGGCATGCCTTTTGAAGGGGCTTTGGTGGACAGACTGCACAGCACGTTTCCGAAACTGGTGATTGCGGATACCCGAAACAACGTACCGATGCTGACACTCAGTGCTCATCATCATGACGACGCGGACGAACACGAGCATGAGCATGAGCACGGCAATGAGGATCCCCACATCTGGCTTGATCCGCTCCGTGTGAAAATTCAGGCACACACAGTTTTTCAGGCGCTGCTTTCTAAACTTCCGGAACAGGAAGCCGCGCTGCGTCAAAATCTTCAGGTGCTTGAAAATACCCTCGACAGCCTGCATGCCGATCTGTCCGGCCTGCTCGATCCTTATCGGGGCAGAACTTTTTTTGTGTATCACCCTGCTTTCGGATATTTTGCCGACCGTTACGGATTGCTCCAGCAGGCGGTCGAGTTTGAAGGCAAAAGTCCCGGTGCCCAGCGACTCTATGCGCTTATCGATGATATCAGGCAGAGCGGCGCAACCGCTATCTTCACCCAGCCCCAGTTTAATGTGGCGGAACTGACCGCCGTTGCCCGCAGCGCAGGCGTTGAAATGGTCACTCTGGATAATCTTCTGTACGATTATCCTGAATCGATGCGGGCTATTGGCCGTGCCATCGCCGGGGGACTGCACCGGAGCGATTCTTACCCGGGCTGATTGACAGATAACGGCAATGAAAGCCATAATAGCGCCATGAGCACAGCCATCCACATAGACCGCGCCACCGTAAACTACGATTCTTTCTGCGCTCTGGAAAACGTAACCATGCAGATCCGGCAGGGGCAGCTGGTCACCATAGTCGGTCCCAACGGCGGCGGCAAAAGCACGCTCTTTAAACTGATCCTCGGACTGGTACGCCCGGTGACAGGTTCTGTGCAGGTTCTCGGCATGCCGCCGGGGGATGCGCGCCTTTCCATGGGCTATGTGCCCCAGAGCTCTCTTTTTGATCCCCTCTTTCCCGTCCACGTTTTCGATGTCGCCCGGATGGGCTGTCTCGGTGCAGGCAACCCGGGACCTTTCCGGAAGAGGAAAGAAACACGGGAACGGGTCATGAACGCGCTGGAAGCGGTGGGACTGGATGGACTCGCAAATCGCTGGTTCAGCAGCCTGTCCGGCGGCCAGCGTCAGCGCACGCTCATCGCCCGGGCACTGGTCTCACAGCCTGAAGTGCTGCTCCTCGACGAACCGACTTCGAATGTGGATATCGCTGCGGAAGATATGATTCTGGATATTCTCGACAAGCTTAAAGGCAAGATGACCATCCTGCTCGTCACCCATTACCCGCAGGTCGCCATGCGCTTTCTCGACCATGTGTACTGCGTGAACCGCACCGTCCATATTCACCCGCCCACGCAGCGGATGGATGAGACACTGATGCGCCATATCACGGGCATGTCACCGCCGAACGGGAGCACTGAAGATGCCGGAGGGCAGAATCATGCTTGAGTTCTGGCAGGCGGCACTTTCTCAGCCACTGGCACAGAACGCCGTGCTGGCTGCACTTCTTGTCAGCGTGGCTTGCGGCGTGGTGGGCAGCTATGTGGTCGTGCGCCGCATCACCTACATCGCCGCAGGCGTTGCCCACTGTGTGCTCGGCGGCATGGGCGCCGCCCGTTATCTGCAGACCGTATACGGCTGGACAGCATTTCACCCCACTTACGGCGCCATGATTGCCGCACTGGGCGCTGCCGCCATTATCGGCTGGGTATCTCTTTACAGTAAAGAACGGGAAGACTCCGCCATCAGCGCCATGTGGTCCATGGGCATGGCGGCGGGTGTGCTTTTCATCTATATTACGCCCGGCTATACGGGCGATCTCATGGGCTACCTCTTTGGAAACATCCTGCTGGTCACCCGGCACCACCTCTATTTTCTTCTGGGACTTGATGTCATTATCCTGCTGCTTGCGGTGCGGTGGTACGACGAGTTTCAGGCGGTTTGTTTTGATGAGGAATTCGCCCGCACCCGAAACATCAATGCCGGCTTTTTCTACATCCTCCTCCTCGGCCTCACAGCACTCACCGTAGTCGCCCTGTCCATGATTGTGGGCATTGTTCTGGTCATTGCTCTGCTTACGCTGCCCGCCGCGCTTTCCGGCCGGTTTGCCGGATCCCTCATGCAGATGATGGCGTGGGCATCAGGTCTGTGCGCCCTCTTCTGCTTTGCCGGACTCACACTCAGTTACAAGCCCGATCTTCCTGCAGGCCCCACCATTATCCTCATTGCAGGGGCGGCTTATTTTTCGGCAGCCGTTTTTTCTCTGATCCGCCATAAACTACAGCATCAGGGCGCAAAGAAAAAAAGTGCCCGGCCGAACCGTTAATTCCTGGACGACCGGGCAGCATGTTATTTGTCCGTCAGCAGCGATCAGGGTGCATACGTCGGTCGTTCACGCACATGGAAAGGCCCGTCTTCCGGAAGCTCCAGATGCGCATCCACCCGTTCTCCTTTTGCAATCATTTCGTCCCAGGTCACCTCTTCGCCTGAATCGGCAGCCATGCGCCCGAGGATGCTCGCCAGATTGCTGTTGGCGGATTCATCCACGTTGTTGATCGGCTGGCCGTTTCGGATACTGTCCGCAAACCGCTTCACGTTGGCAATAGCACCATCCTCATAAATGGTATTGGTCCTTCCGCCGTCCCAGCTGAAACTCTTGCCTCGGACGCTCACGTCTCCGCCGTAATGGGAGTCAACAGTACCCAGTGTGCAGAAAACACGCATGCACAGATCACTGAAGCCATAGGTGAACTGACCCGAGCTGAACTCGACCAGTACATCATTGGGATAGGTGTATGTCATCAGGAAATGATCCCGGCAGTCGCCGCAGTACGTGCGTGCTTTTCTGCCGCCCTTGCCACGCACTTTGATCGGATGCCCCTGCAGATACCAGTTGGCGACGTCCAGAACGTGGATGTTCTGTTCCACAATAATATCGCCCGACAGCGCAATATCAAAGACCCAGTTGCGCAGGCGGCCGGGCGCCGAGCTGTCGTCTTTACAGACCATGGGCATAGGCATACTGTAATAGTGGAACTGCCCGCAGACCGGCTCGCCGATATGTCCTTCGTGGAGTCGCTGGGCGGCACCCTGGAAAGCCTCTGTTGCACGGGTCTGGAAATCAACCCAGGCACTCAATTTGCCATTGGCGCGGGCGGCGGCATCCTTGATGGCGAGGCATCCGGGCACGTCGACGGCAATGGGCTTCGCAAGAAAGAGATGCTTCCCGGCTGCCAGTGTTGCCACAGCCTGATCCGGGTGAAAATAGGGCGGGCTTTCAATCGCAACGGCATCAACGGAGGGATCGGCCAGCATTGCCTGATAGCCGTTCAATCCGATGTACCGGCTCTGGGAAGATACGCTCAGCTTCACCCCGGCCTCATCAACGCGATCCTGAAAATAGTCGTGCAGCGCCACAACTTTGGAATCAGCATGCCTTTCAAAAAACTCGCCGATCCAGGGACCGCGCATACCGCACCCGATAATCCCGATCTGCAGTTTGCTGTTCGCTTCAAGCCCGCGCACCGCCCCTGCCGGAAGCACGGTAAAAGCCGCTGCTGTTGTTGCTGCCGCCTGAAGAAAGCTTCGGCGTTTCATCATGTTGCCCTTCGAAGATGACATAATCCTGCTCCTTGTGAAAATTTTTATCTAAAACATGCCTCGTACAAATGCCGCATTCTGGCGGAAACTGGCGTCCCGATCCTTCTTCTGAACAGCAGTCTCCAGAACGATCCAGCCCTGATAATCAATCGCCGTCATAGCATCCGCAACGGCTTTCATATCCACTTTACCTTCGCCCAGCACAAAACCGCCGTCTTTGAAATGAATCTGGCAGATCCGGTCGTCCAGCTCTCTGATTTCCCGGGCAATATCATACCCGCTGTAGGTGGAATTCCCCACATCGTAATACACCTTCACCGCATCGCTCTGAATACGGTCGAGAATGGCAAGGTTCTGCGCCGCTGAAAGCGTGTTCTCCAGCCCCAGGATGACGCCGGCTTTCTCCGCCCGGGGCACCACAGCTTTCACCCGCTCCACAACGGCATCCACTTCTCTTGCCTTCAGATCACCGCCCTTGCTGAGCCAGCCTTTGGACTGCAGCAAATCGCCCTTGCTGAAAAAGGCCAGGAGAATCACTTTTGCGCCCAGATCAGCGGTGCCGTCTATTGTCTGTTCCAGCCAGGCTCCTGCCCTGTCATCTGTGGCAAAAGGATAATCATTCAAAAGACCCATCGCCACAGAAGATACGGAAAGCCCTGTCCGTTCCATAGCCTCTTTGTACTGCTGCCGGTAGGAAGGATCCGCAATTTTCAACTGATCCGCCGCACCGTCAGCCGCCGAAATCTCCAGCCCGTCCAGACCCAGCGATAACGCCAGATCCAGGCCGGAGGGATCGCAGCTCACGCCCAGAGACCAGTCGCAGGCGCTCATCTTGAACTGTACGGCTGCCTGAGACAGGCGGGACGAGGCAAGCCACAGGGCACCTGCGCCACAAAGACCCGTATGCAGAAACGAACGACGTGAAAGTTTCATTATGAAGCCTCCTCCGTAAGCACATGCTTCATTCCGGACGCGCTGCCGCACGTTCGCAAAGCCTTTTAATCATTCAACGCTTTCCAGTCATCTGTCTGAGTCCAGATGGTGAGATTTGTCAGATCACGGCGGGGCTTGAAAAATGCCGCTGCCAGCAGATAGCCGATTGCAAAGAAAAGAACGTTGCCTACAAGCCCGGCATAGTACGTTTCGAAGGGCAGGAATTTGGGGATTAGTTTTGCCTCAGTCAGGGTCACCCAGGTGCTGAAAGCAAGTACAAAAACGATTCCGGAAAAGACCGCTCTGCCGTCGCCGCGCTTCGTCAGGAACCCGAGGCAGTACAGACCCAACAGACCGCCACCGAGAATGGCGGTGATCTTTGTTGCCGTATCCTGCAGCGTCTTTTCCGTCACACTCAGCAGCATGAAAGCAAAGGCAAGCATCAGCAGCGAGGCAACCAGCGAAATAATGCGTGCCATGTTCATGTAGTGTTTTTCACTGCGGTTTTTCGCCAGATGCCGTTTGTAGATATCGACAATGCTCACCGCTGAAATCGCATTGATACTTGAAGAAAGGGAGGACATGGCAGCGGCGAGCACTCCTGCAATGACGAGACCGGAAAGCCCTGCAGGAAGTTTCTGCACCACAAAATAAGGAACGATGGCATCGGCCCGCGCACCGTCTGTGCCCAACAACATGGCCTGCGCTGCCGGATCCGGATTCAGTTTAAAGTACACATAGAGCGCAGTGCCGATGAACATGAAAAAGAACCAGGTCGGCAGACTGCACAGGCAGCAGATCCAGATGGCCTGTGTCGCTTCTTTTGGATTCTTCGTTGCCACATATTTCTGAATCACGTTCTGGTTGCTGCTGTACTCTGTCAGCCAGTTATTCAAACCGACCACAAGCATCATGAGCACCGTCTTTTCTGTGAGACTGAAGCCCCAGGGCGCTTTCACCAGTTCACCCGCCGCATTCAGATCACCCAGCATGAACTTGCTGTCTTCAGCCGCCACCTTGAAAACGGTGGCAAAACCGCCATCGATTTGAGATACGGCGACTGCAAGAATTGCGAAGCCGCCAAACCACAGGAGAAAAGACTGGAAAAAATCTGTCCAGATCACCGCTTCAATACCACCAGTGATCGTATAAAAGGAAGTAACAATACCCCCGATGAGAATGCACCACCCCGCACTCAGACCGGTCATCTCCTGCACAAGAATGGCAACCAGATACAGCACCAGGCCCAGCCGGGCAACCTGCGTGATCAGAAACACAACGGCCGCATAGGAACGTGTGCCCGCACCGAAACGAACCTCCAGATATTCAAAAGCGGAGGTTACCCGGGCGCGCCGGTAAAAGGGAAGGAAAATCTTCGAGGCCAGAAAAATTCCCAAAGGCAGGGTCAGACACAGCATAAAACGAAGGTATGCCGTTTTATAAGCGTCTGCCGGATACGCCACAAAGGTAATGGAACTGATGGACGTGGCAAACATGGACAGACCGATAAGCCAGCCGGGAAAGGATCTGCCGCCCAGAAAATAATTCTCTGTCGTCTTGTTGCGCCGGGCAAAATAGGGACCCATCCCTGCCATGGCAATAAAATAAATCAAAAGTACAATCAAGTCTATCAAACGCATTTCTGTATGCATAACCACTCCTTGGTTCATACCATTGTTCGCGGACGTTACGAAGATGTCCGGAACTACATGTAAGAGAATAAGGACAAAACTTCGGCGTTCTTTCGAAAAATCACCGCCTTAATTCAGTCCGGAAAGTCTATCATACTAAAGAACAAGGCTCCAAAGCCCGACGCAACGCTTTTTAAAGCGCTTTCCGGAAATAAAAAAGCCGCCCCGCTCAATGAACAGGGCGGCGGGATTTCAAATGCAGCCCGGCAGCCTATTTCTGCTTTTTGCGCAGAACAGCAGTACCGCCGACCGTACCAAGTGCCAGAAGGATCGCCAGACCAAGACCGCCGGTAGCAGGCATCTCGCGTTCCTCGGTAACGGTCACCTGGATGGGACCGTAGACGGCAGAAGGATAGACGCCTTGCGTTTTCGGCTGAATATATTCGCAGGTATATGCGCCCGCATCTTCAGGACCCACGGAATGAAGATTGAGCGCTCTTGCGTTGGTGCCCGTTATTTTTCCGGGCTCGTCAACAAGAAGCACACCGTCTTTATACCACTGGAAAGTAGAATTATATTTGCAGCGGTCAAACATGCCGATGCGCACAAAGTCTCCTTCCTCATAGGAGCCTCCGCCCAGATTAGGCTGCGCAGCAGGATCCAGAACTGCATTGATATAAGCAGTTAATCCGTCCGGTGCGAAATAGACATATTCTTTCAGGTTGTTCCAGCCGTCCCCATCAGCATCGCCGTTGGAAGCAAGCCAATGCTTGGGAAAGACTTCCAGATCGGGCTCGACAGGATCATAAGACAGCAACGCGCCGGGATTCATATTGGTGGGGAATTCTTCAATATCTCCCAGAAGCATCACTAATGTTGTAACCAGAAAGTTGGAATCTTTATCACCAAGCATCTGGAAACCGGCAAGCATGGTATCCATTCCGGGGAAGATAATATCCGCCAGACCTCCGATGCCGCCCAATGCCTCCTGAATGGAAGCAATCTGCTCCTCCCAGGCATGCTTAATAGCCGCATGGGTTACACCGCCCGTAGCGCTGAGATCAAGGTTCGGGCGTTTCAAAATGGCATCAATAACCATGAATTCCCAGAGATCCAGCATGCCATTGCCCGGGATCACATAAGGATCACTGAGACTTCCATCTTTCAGGAGATCGCCGTTCGCATCGAGAAGATCTGGATTAAAACTGAAGCCGAATTCACCCAGCATATGCTCATAAGCCTGAGACGCCATATAAAGATAATTCAAGGCGCCTCTGAAATCGTCATCGGCTGCTGCAATCATATCCTGGAATTCATAAAGTCCGTTGTATTCGAAGAAGCCGTTGCCGGCACCGGGACCGCCCAGCGCAACACCCGTATCCTTACGGGTAATCGAGTCATCATCCAGCACGCGAATATAAGCGACCTGTTCGCTGCCGTCCATGTCGACCGTCACCGTGTAGACAATCCCTTCGGCATCGGCCTGCACCACGTTAATGACATCCATTGCCTTGAGACCGACCTTGTCCTTGATAAAGACTTCAAAATCGCTCAGATCCACACCGTTCACCGGATGAGAGAAGGTCACGTCAAACTGATAGATTGCTTTATTCTGGAGCGGCTTGATTTCCAGCGCTTTGGGATAGCTCAGCCATTCGCCGATAAACATATCCACAGCACGCTGTGCCACATGCCTATAGCCTTCGGCAGTCAGGTGGATGTCCTGATCAATGTAGCTTTCCAGTGGCGCAAGATACTGGGGATAGCCGCCGGGCCAGAAGGCGCAGGTGCCGGGATCCGGTGTATCACAAGGATAAGGTGCAACGCCGGGCGCAATGGGCGGCTCCGCTTCCGGAACACCATAGATATACTGCATAAGACCGTAGTTATTGACATATTCGACCCGGTCACGGGCAAGGGCTACCGCATATTTTCCCAGATCGGCGGCAACAAAGGCATTGTGCTGCTGTTCGATCGTGAAGTTGTCGCCCGAACGGGGTGCACGGGCTGCGTAGTCGTAACTGAGGATCGCCACACGGATATCCGGGCGAACCGACAGAATATGATCCACCACAATGCCGATCTGCTCTTCCAGTTCATCAGCCAGATTCTGAAGGCAGGCATCGGGGTCGCCGGAAAACTCCGGTCGATTAAAACAGTCTTTAATGCTCACTTTCTGAGTGGGATTGCTCGGATTGCCGCCTTTGAGTCCCCGCAGAAGATCGTTGCCGCCCAGCGTGATTACTACCACGTCCACATTGGGGTAACGCATCAGCTCCTCCGTCACAATGGAAAGATACGGACGTTCGAGCATTTCCCAGACACGACCGCCCGCTTCCGCCGTACGGTTGCCAACTTCAACCCAGCGGACAAGTTCGGGATCCTCAGCAAAGACCGAGCGGAAGGATTTGAACGCCAGCATGAAGGTCGTCCAGCTGTCGCCTACAAAAAGAATCCTCGGTACAGGATCCGTCAAAGCGGAAGCGGAAAAGCAGCCGATCAGAACAACCGCAACAAGCAGGGAAATCACAGCTCTCCCTTTACAGATACCAGATGTACACATATGAAAACACTCCTTTTAATACCTGAAGCGCATGTCGGTGGTGTGACATCCAACCACTTATGCACCTGCTATAATGAACGTAATGCACCGTCTATGATAACACATACTTTTTCAGAAGACAATCCGAAAAAACTTTGTATCCGAAAAAACTTTGATGATTTAACGGAGGATTGCGGACAATGCATCCACCAGGGCGTCGCATTCCTCATCGGTTCCGATCGTTATCCGAAGGGCGGTATCCAGGCGCCGATAGTTAAAATAGCGCACAAGAATGCGGTGTTCCCGGCGCAATTTTTCAAAAATGGCCGACGCCGACGGACTTCCCTCCCAACGCGCCAGCAGAAAATTGGTCTGCGCCGGAGGCACCCGGAAACCCAGCCCGATCAGCGCCTCGCGAAGCCGTTCCCGTGTCGCCCTTACCTTGGCCGCACAGCTGCGCATATACGCCTGATCTTCAACGGCCGCCAACGCTGCCGCCTGACTCCAGGCATTCATATTGTAGGAGTCTTTGATCTTCATGAACTCACGGATCAGGGGCGGCTGGGCAGCAGCGATACCGATGCGCATCCCGGCAAGACTGTAGGACTTTGAAAAAGTGCGCATGACAATGACGTTGTCAAAACGCTGCGGAAAATCCATGCAGTGATCATCGCAGAAGTCCACATAGGCCTCGTCAATCACCACAATCCCCGGAAACTGGGCACAGAAGCGTTCCACATCCGCCCGGGGCATCGCCACGCCCGTCGGTGCATTGGGCCGGGTAAGAAAACAGAGGCGCCCCTTTTCCTTGTAAAAAGATTCAGGCGGAAGCCATTCATCGTTAAGTTCGATATACTGCAGCCTGCAGTCGTGGATCTGGCAAAGCACTTCATACAGCGTATAGGTAGGATAAAGGGCAAGCACCGTATCCCCGGGGTCGACAAAAGCACGCAGCGCCAGCGCCAGCAGTTCGTCCATACCATTTCCCGCAACAAGCCAGTCCTCACCCGGCAGATTGTAAACACCTGCACAGGCACGACACAGCGCCGAAGCAAGCGGATCCGGATAACGGCGCGCTCTATCTGCAGTAAGTGCCTGAAGCGCTTCGATCACCCGTGGCGACGGCGGATAGGGGTTTTCATTGGTATTGAGTTTGATAATACCGGGTTCCCGGGGCTGTTCGCCGGGCGTATAGCCTTCCACACTTTCATAAATTTTTCGACCGAAACGCATGGTCAATTAACATCCTTTATCCGCACTGCCACCGATTCGGCATGGGCTTCCAGTCCTTCCAGCCGTGCCATTTCCTCAATATCATGGGCATCACGGTTGAGCCGTTCCTTGGAGAAAAACATGACATTGGTCACTTTGCGGAAATCTTCCGCAGACAGCGGCGAGCTGTACCGCGCCCGACGCATGGTAGGCAGAATATGATTGGGCCCCGCATAGTAATCACCGACAGCCACAGGCGTCATGGCGCCCAGCATGATCGCACCCGCATGGGTCACCTTATCCGCAACCCGGGGCGCATATTCAGTCTGCACACTCAGGTGTTCCGGCGCACAGAGATTGGTCAGGGCAACTGCCGTTTCCAGATCAGGCGTAACCACCACGGCTCCGAAACGGGACAGCGATTCCCTGATTATGGGGGCGCGGGACAGCACCTGCATCCGATCTTCTATACGGGCGAGGGTCTTTTCCGCGACTTCCCGGGACGTAGTGAATAATAAGCAGAGCGCCTCTTCATCATGCTCAGCCTGTGCCAGCAGTTCCGCCGCCACATGGTGCGGATTGGCGGTTTTGTCGGCAATAACGACCACCTCGGAGGGACCTGCTTCGCTGTCAATGTCCACAATGCCCCGCACCAGTGCTTTGGCGGCAGTGACGTAGGCATTTCCGGGACCGGTAATTTTGACCACCTGCGGAATATGCTCTGTACCGTAGGCCAGAGCGGCAATTGCCTGAGCTCCGCCGACACGGAAGATACGGGTTGCGCCGGCAATACGGGCTGCAGCAACGACTGCGGGATGGATGGAGCCTTCACAGCTGGGCGGTGACACCATTACAATCTCGCTGACCCCGGCAACACGGGCGGGAGCAATATTCATCAGTACGGATGAAGGATAAAAGGCCTTGCCACCGGGCACATAAACACCCGCATTTTCCACCGGGGTCAGGCGCTGACCGTACATGGAGCCATCGGGCAAATGTTCTTCCCAGGATCCTCTCAAATGCTTGGCATGAAAGCTGCGGATGTTTTCATGGGCGCGCTCAAGCATGGCGATGACCGGTCGGGGCACAGCGTCCCACGCCCTGTCAATGTCCTCTTCCGTCAATTCAAACTGAGACGGCTCCAGATCAACATGATCAAAGCGCCGTGTAAATTCTGCCACGGCCGCATCACCCCGGCGACGCACGTCGTCAATCAGTGTCTGCACATTTCTGCGCCGCTCTTCCGCCGAATCTTCCACGGAAGACCGATCCGCACTGTCCACTATAAACTGTTGTACCTGCTCCAGATCTGCCTGAGACTGGATATCAAAAAATTTCATAATCGGTTCTTGCTCCATACCGTATCTCTGTCAGTTCCGCCGACGTTCAATATCGGCGCCCAGTGCTGCAAGCCGCTCTTCTATGCGCTCGTATCCGCGATCAATATGATAAACCCGCTGCACTGCCGTTTCACCTTTCGGCGCCATAAGCCCCGCTATCACCAGCGCTGCACTGGCACGCAGATCGCTTGCCATCACCGGCGCACCCATAAGAGTGGGGACCCCCCGCACCAGCGCCGTGCTCCCGTCCACATCAATCTCGGCACCCATGCGGTTCAGTTCTGCAACCTGCATGAACCGGTTTTCAAAAACAGTTTCTTTGATCATACTGGCGCCCTCGGCACAGGTCAGCAATGCCATGGTCTGCGCCTGAAGATCGGTGGGAAAGCCGGGATAGGGCCGGGTGGTTATATCCGCCGCACGATAACCATTAGCCGCTGACGCACGGATGCGATCCTGCTGCACATCCACTTGCGCACCGATCTCCCGGAGTTTTTCTATGAATCCGGGCAGGTGATCCGCCCGGGCATTCAGCACCGTTACATCACCGTGCGTCGCCACACCGGCAATCAGAAAAGTGCCCGCCTCTATCCGGTCGGGGATGACTTCGTGCTCGGCACCTTTGAGACTGTCCACGCCCACAATCGTGATCATATCCGAGCCTGCACCGGAAATCTGGGCTCCCATGGCGTTCAGGCAAGCGGCAAGGTCTTCAATTTCAGGTTCCCGCGCAACGTTATACAGGCGGGTCAATCCTTCGGCGCGGGTCGCCGCCATCATGAGCGTTTCAGTGGCGCCGACACTGGGAAAATCCAGTGCGAAGGAAGCGCCCGTCAGCTTGCCCTCGGCAACAACATAGCCCTCGTCAAGCTCTATCCGGCAGCCCAGTGCCTCAAGCCCCTTCAGGTGGATATCGACAGGCCGTGTTCCGATGGCACATCCGCCGGGCAACGAAACCCGCGCTCTGCCGAAACGCGCCACCAGCGGGCCCAGCACAAAAAAGGAGGCACGCATTTTCCGAACCAGATCGTACGGCGCTTCAGGAGTGACAATCCCCCTGCTGTCCAGAATCATATAGCGTCCGGTAAATTCACTGTACACGCCCATCGATGCCAGCAACTTGTCCATGGAAAAAACGTCATGAAGACAAGGAACGTTGTGCAGCGTGAGCGGTGTCTCCGCCAGAATCGACGCCGCCATAAGGGGAAGGGCTGCATTTTTGGCGCCACGCACATGCACCGATCCCTGTAAAGGGTTGCCGCCCCTGATTACCATTTTATCCATCGCTGTGTGCTCCAGTCAGCAGCTGCCCTGCCTGCTTCCGTCTGTCAGCAGAAAATACCTGACTGTAATCCGGAATGCCGTGCTATAAAAGACAGCCCAAAGCGTAAAATGCCTTGGGCTGTACAGATCAGTATTGAATGCTTAAGCGCGGGGGGAACAGATTATTCAGCCTGCCCGCCGCCCGCTTCTTCTTTATCGCCAGCCTCTTCAACTGCTGCCTCCGCAGGCGCTTCTGCTGCTGCCGCTTCCTCAGCAGTCTCCGTCGGAGCTGCCACAGCGCCTTCAGCAGGCGTATCCGGATTCACCGTCACTTCTGTGATACCACCAGCGGCCTCCGAGGCATCCGCAGGGGCTGTTTCGGCCGCTGCTTCCGCAGGCGCTTCTGCTGCTGCCGCTTCCTCAGCAGTCTCCGTCGGAGCTGCCACAGCGCCTTCAGCAGGCGTATCCGGATTCACCGTCACTTCTGTGATACCGCCAGCGGCCTCCGAGGCATCCGCAGGGGCCTCTGCTGCGCTGCCATCAAACAGCGCATCAAGAGACGCCTGAACCGGTGCTTCAGCAAGTTCGGG
>Ga0255340_1000272_pt1 | contig 90468 bp, 73 predicted proteins | sample wastewater_treat_7_FD_192417 | JGI IMG/M metagenome (GOLD analysis project Ga0255340, IMG submission 192417) | Wastewater microbial communities from Lulu Island WWTP, Vancouver, Canada - plant10 | ecosystem: Engineered > WWTP > Wastewater > Unclassified | place: Canada: Vancouver, British...
ACAGGGTGAGCATATCTTTGCCAAAGCGACTTCCTTATGTCTCCTGGACGCAACTTGACCCCACTACTATCTGCATAGATATCTACGGGGCCACAAACAACAGTAACTGGATAACCCAGTATAGAGGTCTGCAGATGATTTCCTACGTGGACCATATGCAGGTAGACAGTGATGTATTTAGGGTGATTCTCCGTCTCAAACACAAGTATTGCTGGGGCTATAAAATCGGATACCAGGGCAACAATCTGGTAATCGATGTGCGCCACACTCCGGAACTTTCACTTTACGGACTCAGAGTGGGCATTGATGCAGGTCATGGCGGCACCGCTCTCGGCGCTGTAAGTATCACCGGCATTAAAGAAAAAGATGTCAACCTCGATATTGTACATATGCTCAAAAGAGCTCTCGAAGCTAAAGGTGCTACAGTCGTGCTCAGCAGAAGCGGCGATTATGATATCTCTATGATTGAAAGAAAACGCATCTTCAATGAAAACAACGTCCACATAGCACTCTCCATACACAACAATGCCGGCGGATCGCCTGTAAACCCGATGGGATCTAGCACATATTATAAGCACGTCACAAATCGTGACTTTGCTGAAACAATGCTTGAGAGGCTCCTGGAGCTTGGAGTACCAAACTATGGACTCGTGGGCAACTTCAACTTCTCATTGGCTGCACCCACTGAATACCCTGTGGTACTTCTTGAACTCCTCTTTATGAGCAGTATCTGGGATGAAGACAGGCTTATTGATCCCGATTTCCAGAAAAAGATGGTAAACAACATCGTTCTCGGACTTGAGGATTATCTTGACAAGGTGAGTGCTTCAATTGAAGAACCCGTTGTGAAAAAGAAGAAAAGGAAATAGAGAAGAATAATGGGGTTCAGGATCAGTTCGTCATACAAACCTACAGGTGATCAGCCGGAGGCAATAGAGCAGATCTGCAGTTCTATCATGGAAGGCTCTCCGGCAACTACACTTATGGGCGTGACAGGGTCCGGTAAGACCTTCACTATGGCCAACGTCATTGAACGCCTCCAGAGGCCGACACTTATCCTGAGCCACAACAAGACGCTCGCCGCACAACTCTACGGCGAGTTCAAGTCATTCTTTCCCGACAATGCGGTAGAGTATTTTGTATCATATTACGATTACTATCAACCGGAAGCCTACCTGCCTACTACTGATACATATATTGAGAAGGATCTTAGCATCAACGACGAAATAGAAAAACTCCGTCTGAGTACCTCCTCGTCCCTCCTTTCTGGTCGAAGGGACATCGTTGTGGTCTCCTCGGTCTCCTGCCTCTACGGCATCGGGAATCCGGAGGATTTTCACAGCACCACCGTCCACATAAAAAGAGGGCAATTATTTAGCCGGCAACATCTCCTTTATAAACTGGTTGATGCCCTTTATTCACGCAATGAGATTGAGTTCAATAGAGGTAATTTCAGGGTAAAGGGAGAGTGTGTTGAAATCTATCCCGCTTATGGCGACACCTCTTTCAGGGTGCTCTTTTTCGGTGATGAAATTGAGAGCATTGAGATGACCGACCCCCTCAGCGGGGCTACATTGGAGTATTTGGATGAGATATCAATTTTTCCGGCCAACAATTTTGTCACTACCAAGGAGCGCATCCGCAGTGCAATTCACAATATCCAGGATGACATGATGGCGCAGTACAACTATTTCAGGGAGATTGGTAAACATCTTGAGGCCAAAAGGCTAAAAAGCCGTGTAGAGTATGATCTGGAAATGATCAAGGAGATTGGCTATTGTCCCGGCATTGAGAACTATTCGAGGTATTTTGATGGCCGCAAGGCCGGTGAGAGGCCCTTCTGCCTGATAGACTACTTCCCGAATGATTTTCTCACATTTATAGATGAAAGTCACGTAACACTCCCCCAAGTGAGAGCGATGTATGGTGGAGACCGTTCCCGCAAGGAGACTCTTGTGGAGTATGGATTCAGGCTTCCGGCCGCTGCCGACAACCGTCCTCTGAAATTCGATGAGTTTGAGTCCCTTATCGGCCAACGGCTCTTCGTGAGTGCAACTCCAGGAGAGTACGAACTGGAGGCTACCGGAGGTGTGATTGTGGAGCAGATAGTGCGTCCTACAGGACTCCTTGACCCTCCGATTGAGATAAGGCCTATCGCTAACCAGGTGGATGATCTGCTGGAGGAGATAGAGATACGTGCGGAGCAGGATGAGAGAGTGCTTGTAACTACTCTGACAAAGAGGATGGCTGAGGAACTTGAGAAATATTTGACCAAGGCCTCTGTAAGAGCACGCTACATTCACTCGGACGTAGATACTCTCGAGAGGGTTGAAATTATTGAGGATTTCAAGGAAGGCAGATTTGACGTATTGGTAGGAGTCAACCTATTGCGGGAAGGACTTGACATACCTTCGGTGTCACTGGTAGCCATACTTGACGCCGACAAAGAGGGATTCCTCCGTTCCGGCAGATCCCTTACTCAAACCGCAGGCAGGGCTGCGCGCAATCTCAACGGCAAGGTGATTATGTATGCTGATACCATCACACGTTCCATGAAAGAAACAATGGATGAGACTGAGAGGCGCAGGGCAAAACAGGAGGCCTACAATAAGGCTAACGGCATCACTCCAACACAAGTGGCTATCTCTGCAAGGAGTGTTCTCTCAAAGAGTACATATCAAGCCGAAGAGGATTCCGGAGTGCGGATGCTTTCAGATGATCCCGTAATCAGCAGGATGTCTCCGACAGAATTGATCCGCGCCATAGATGCTGCAAAAAAGAAAATGGAAGAATCCGCAGCTGAACTGGATTTCATCCTTGCCGCAAAATATAGGGATGAGATGAATTCACTCAAGAAATTGTTGAAATAAAAGATAACTATGATTACCGAAATAGTTGAAAAGATAATCCGTAACTACAACGAAGAGGATGCTGCGATGGTTACTCGTGCCTACCGCATAGCTGAATACGAGTTGAAGGAGAGAGAGCGTGGCAACAACAGGCCATTTATTGAACACCCTCTCGGAGTGGTGTCAATCATTTCGGAAATTGGCCTTATGTCGGACTCAGTAACTGCAGTATTTTTGCACGAAGCTAACCGTTTCAAGGTTGAAAACTCATCCGATCTCAACAGGACGGCACTTTTCAACAGTTATAAGTCTGATTTCCCGAAGGAGATCCTAGATATTGTTGCAGGACTGAACAACATCGCTTCAATAAGGCTGCAAGAGACAAATCTCGATGCCGAACGCTACCGCAAACTCATCGTTTCTTACTCAAGCGACCCGAGGGTAATCTTAATCAAGCTCGCAGACCGCGTGGAGGTGATGCGCAACCTCGACATATTACCCGCTTCCAAGCACAAGTCCAAAATAATGGAGACTATGCTGCTCTATATACCGCTCGCCCACCAACTCGGACTCTACCGAATTAAAAGCGAACTGGAGGACCTTTTCCTCAAATATGCAGAACCGGAACAGTATCGTGCTATAACCAATAATCTCAAGGCCACTGAAAGGGACCGCAATCTGCTGGTAAGCCGCTTTGTCAACCCCTTAGAAGATAAACTCAGCCGTAACGGGATAGAGTATACGCTCAAAGCACGCACCAAGAGCGCCTATTCCATCTGGAAAAAAATGCAAACTCAGAAGGTACCCTTTGAAAAAATTCACGATGTTTTTGCCATCAGATTTATCATAGAGTCACCGCCTGACAGGGAAAAGGAGCAGGAACTCTGCTGGAAGGTCTATTCCCTCGTGACTGAAAAATACCAGCCGGACACTTCACGTCTGCGTGACTGGATTACCGTACCAAAAGAGAATGGCTACGAATCCCTTCATACCACTGTACAATACAGGGAAGGCGTCACAATTGAGGTGCAGATACGTACTGTCAGAATGGATTACGAGGCGGAGCATGGTCACGCATCACACTGGTCATACAAGGGCATCAAGAGCGAAAGCGGAATCAGCAATTGGCTTGACAGGGTGCGTATTATAATGCAGGATGGCAATGACATGCGACAATACACACAGGTCTCACCTATTCTGCTTAACGAGATATTCGTCTTCACCCCCACAGGTGACTTGAGACAGCTTTCAGAAGGGGCGACAGTATTGGATTTCGCATTTGATATACACACCAATCTCGGCACAAAATGCTCCGGAGGCCGTGTCAACGGTAAAATGGTATCAATAAAGGAGAAACTTAAGACCGGTGATGTGGTGGAGATCATCAGCAACAAAAACCAGAAACCCACTTCCGACTGGCTCAATATTGCCGTTACCTCCAAAGCCCGGACTAAAATCAAACAGAGACTCAAGGAGGAGGAGAACAAAAGGGCATCCATTGGAAAGGAAATTTTCGAAAGAAGACTTAAAAACTGGAAAATCGAAGCGAATGACGAAATTCTCCACACCCTGACCAAGAAATATAAATATAAAACTCTCAACGAGTTCTATAGCGCTATCGGAGACGAGACCATCAATATGATGGAAATCAAAGAGTACCTTTCCGATGACAAGAGGCAAGAGAAGTTGCCCGATACTCTCGAAAAGGTGAGCAGAAGCAGCACGAAAGAGGAGTCTTCCGACTACCTGGTAATTGACGGCAAACTCGGAAATGTGGATTACAGAATGGCTAAATGTTGTAATCCCATTTTTGGAGATGAGGTATTCGGATTTGTGACAATCAGGGAAGGAATCAAAATTCATCGCATTTCCTGTCCCAATGCAGCACGCCTGATAGAGTCTTACCCCTATAGGATACAGAAGGTAAAATGGAAGGAAAACATCAACAAGGGGAGTTGTCAGGTGACATTACGCGTAATGGCTTACGGTGATTTCTCCACCACAAACAATGTAATAACAACCGTCAATTTGTTCAAAGCCTCGATCCGCTCTTTCAATGTCAATGAAAAGAGAGGGGAATTCGAAATCATGATGCAACTATATGTTCCCAATAATCTCGAACTTGACAAGATAATAGCATCGCTCAAGAAGCTTGGGTATGTAAGACAGGTAACACGCCTGTAATACTTTATCATGGCAGATAAATATATACATATCAAAGGAGCCAGGGTCAACAACCTAAAGAACATCGACCTGAAGATACCGCGGGACAAACTTGTGGTTATCACCGGAGTATCGGGCTCCGGAAAATCTTCACTGGCATTTGACACACTTTTTGCCGAAGGACAGCGCCGTTTTGCCGAGAGTCTCTCTTCGTTTGCAAGACAGTTCCTAGGCAGGATGAACAAACCGGCAGTGGACTACATTACCGGCATACCGCCCGCTATTGCGATTGGCCAGCGTGTCCACAGCCGTAATTCAAGATCAACGGTTGCCTCAAGCAGCGAGATCTACGACTATCTCAGACTGCTTTATGCCAAAATTGGCAGGACATATTCTCCCATTTCCGGCAAAGAAGTCACCTGTGATACTCCTAAAAGCGTTTCCGATTATTTATTCTCACTCGGCGAGGGTAATACTGCGCTAATAGTGGCAGACATAGAATGGGAAGAGGATGGTAAAGTAGAGAAACTTCTGGACCTCAAGCAGGAGGGATTTATCAGAATCGCCACATCGGAAGGCAATATTTTCAGGATTGAGGAGGTTCTGCAAAATATGGCGGATTTTGAGGGACTGGATCTCTATCTGCTCGTGGACCGTATCATAATAAGTGATAGTGAGGAGACACGCAGTCGCCTTCTCGACTCAGTGCAAACTGCCTTTGCAAAGGGAAACGGACGCATTGCCATATTCATCAACGATGCGTTAATGGAGTTTTCAAACATCTTCGAATGCGACGGAATGGTGTTCGAGCGACCGGCTGAGCATATGTTCAGTTACAACAATCCACTGGGTGCCTGTCCGTTATGTGGCGGTTTCGGCAAGATCGCGGGTATCGACGAAGCTTTGGTAATCCCCGACCCTTCATTGAGCATCTATGAAGGAGCGGTGGCATGCTGGAAGGGAGAGACCATGAGCCGTTTTCTGAATGATTTCATAATGGAATCCGCACAAACCGGATTTCCGATCCACAAACCATACAACAAACTTTCCCAACAAGAAAAACTCATTCTCTGGGAGGGAGAAAAGGAGAGTACGGCCATAACACCCTTCTTCAAGTGGATTGAGAGCAAAAAATATAAGATACAATTCAACTATATGCTCTCCCGATATTCAGGCAAGACTACCTGCCGTCTCTGCGAAGGGACAAGACTCAAAGAACAGGCTCGTTGGGTGAAGATAGGCGGCAAAGATATGACTGAACTGATGCAAATGCAGGTAGGCGATTTAACCAAACACTTTGAAGCATTGCTTCCTGAATCCAAATCCGGGATTGAACTGGATGAATATGACTACGGTATTGCATCAAGAGCGTTAAAAGAGATAGGGCAAAGGCTGGATTATCTCAAATCCGTGGGACTCTCCTACCTCACTCTGGACAGACCATCTTCAACTCTCAGCGGAGGAGAGAGCCAACGCATCGCACTTGTCAGTTCTTTGGGGAATAATTTGGTGGGGTCTATGTATATCCTGGATGAGCCAAGCATAGGTCTGCATCCCAGAGATACCCGACGCCTTATATCCGTACTGAAAAAACTCCGTGACCTTGGCAACACCGTGATTGTTGTGGAGCATGACGAGGATATCATACGGGCTGCAGACCAACTAATCGACATCGGACCTCTGGCCGGAAAACATGGTGGGGAGGTTGTCTACCAGGGACCGGTTACAGTTGGCGATACTTCTTCACTCACACTAAAATATCTCTCGGAAAGGAACCTCAAGAGTATCCCATCCGCCAGAAGAAGGTGGAGCCACTCTATTGAAGTGGTGGGTGCAATGCAGAACAATCTCAAGAATATCAATGTCCGCTTTCCGCTCAAATGTCTTACTGCAGTCACAGGTGTCAGCGGCAGCGGCAAATCTTCTCTCGTGGGAGATATACTCCATCCGGCACTCTACCGCCACATTCACCAACTGGGGAGCAAACCGGGACTTTTCCGTGAACTGAGGGGAGATCTGGGCCGTATAAGTTCGGTCGAATATGTGGACCAGAACCCCATAGGCAAGAGTACAAGGTCCAACCCTGTAACCTACCTCAAGGTATATGATGACATACGTAAGCTTTTCTCCGAGCAACCCTACGCCAAGATGAACAACTATGGACACTCCCATTTTTCATTCAACATTGACGGAGGGCGTTGTCCGGAATGTCAGGGAGAAGGAGTCATCAAAATAGAGATGCAGTTTATGGCAGATGTGACCATCACTTGTGAGGCGTGCGGAGGAAAAAGGTTCCAGTCTGACATTCTCGAAGTGAAATTTCAGGGTAAAAATATCAGTGATGTCCTCAATATGAGCGTTGATGAGGCCATAGAGTTTTTCTCGGCCCAAAATGACCCGACGGCAAAGAGGATTGCCGACAAACTGCAGCCCCTCAAAGATGTCGGACTTTCCTATGTCAGTCTGGGACAGAGCAGCAGTACGCTCAGCGGAGGAGAGAGCCAGAGAATCAAACTCGCCTCATTCCTCGGAAAGGAGTCCGCTTCCGGGAATATTCTGTTCATATTTGACGAACCGACCACCGGACTTCATTTCCAGGATATAGAAAAACTGCTCAAATCATTTGACGCTCTTATAGAAAAAGGACACTCTGTAATTGTGGTAGAGCACAATCTCGACATTATAAGGGCAGCCGACTGGATTATCGATCTCGGTCCCGACGCCGGAGACAAAGGTGGCGAACTGGTATTTGAAGGTACACCGGAAATGTTAGCCCTCCATACGGAACTTCCCACGGGCGCCGCTTTAGCGGGAAACTTCCGGAATTAGTTTCCACAATAAATTCCCTTTGACTATATTTGTATTTTCAAGAAGATGAAGAAACTATCCCTATTGCTGATACTCATACTCCTCTCCTTCTGCGGCAGGCAAAGGGAGAGAGTTGCAGTTGCATCATCCTCAAATGGCAGGCTCGGTACGGCAATTTCACCTCTTCCTGACACCTCTTTTTCTTCTGTTGAGGCACTAGTATACAAAATAAGCATTTTTGATACAATTAACAGCGGAATCATAGCTGACTTAAGAAACCTATACGACTCCGTTCCTGGTATATTAACCTTCAGAGGAGGTCCTTACAGAGATTTCCCAAAACATGGGAAAGTCTCTGGCAGACCTGACTCGATTGCAGTCGACTGGGTCTTTAAGACGGCATTTGATACCACAAAAACGCCTTATGGTATATGGGGAGGCGGTACGGGATGGACCGGACAACCTCTACTGGCGGAGTGGTCAGGCGACATCAACGATGAACCTGCCCCAAGTAGGGAAATCATTGTAGGGTCTCTATCCGGAAAAATCTATTTTCTTGATTACTCAACCGGACATACCTCCAGAAATGCAATCGATGTGGTTAATGTCATTAAAGGCACACCTTCACTAGACCCCACACTGAACGGAAACCTTTATGTGGGACAGGGGGTAGAGATCAACCCTCCTTTCGGGGCGATGGTAATAGACCTGAATAAACATGCCATAACTCATTTTGTGCCAAAAGACCCAGAGGCTTGGCGCGGATGGGGTGCATACGACTCATCCCCCATAAGGGTTGGGGATTATCTTTTTAGACTGGGAGAGAACGGCACAGTGTACAAATACCTTGTAGAACAAGGCTCATTAAGTCTTCATTCCACTATGAGATACAGAATCAAGGGCAAAAAAGCACCTGGTATTGAATCCTCTCCTGCAATCTACCGCAACTATGGTTACTTTACCGACAACAACGGCAATGTGATATGCTTTAATCTGAACAATCTCAAGCCGGTTTGGAGACATGACAACCACGATGACAGTGACGCCACCCCTGTGCTTTGCGAGGAGATGGGTATCCCCTACCTTTACACATCATGCGAGGTTGACAAACAGGGTTCCGTAGGCTATTCCTATTTCATAAAACTAAACGCCCTGACCGGTGAAAAAGTTTGGGAAAACAAAATCGCCTGCCAAAAGGCAAATTCCGGAAAGAAATGGTCAGACGGGGGAATGTTTTCCACCCCGCTGCCCGGAATAGGAGATTGCAGCGAATATATTTTTACATGTATAATCACTCATATACCGGAATACAGAGGCATTTTTCTGGCCATTGACAAAAACACGGGCAAGACACTATACAGCATTGACCTCAAGCGTTACGCTTGGTCATCTCCAGTACCGATGCTGGGTTCTGACGGAAAGATGTTTATCTTTGCAGCAGATTGTTGGGGATATGTTTATCTTATCGAAGGTGCCACCGGAGAGGTGCTCATTACACAAAAGATAGGTAATAATTTCGAGGGATCTCCGATAATAGTTGACAATAACGTAATTATCGGTTCTCGCGGAAATGAGATTTATAGGATTTCAATTCATTGACAAAAAAAAGACAGATTATGGATAGAACATGGACAGAGATAACGGACATAGCTCTCCCTGCACCGCGTCGTAAAGGAGGAATGCCTCTGATGGAGGCTCTTAATCGTAGGGAATCCTCAAGGGAACTCACATCAGAGCCGCTTGACATGCAGACACTTTCGGACCTGCTCTGGGCTGCCTGGGGTTACAATCGAGAGTACAAGCGTACTGCCCCCTCATCACACAACCGACAGGAAATAGACCTCTATGTCTTCCTTGAAAGCGGAACATACATCTATGATGCAGCAGGGAACCGTTTACTGCTCCACGATAACGATGACCTGCGCAGTCTAACCGGTACTCAGGACTTCGTGGGCTCTACTGCTGTGGAAATTGCGATGGTCGCCGACACTTCCAAAATTAAGGGAAAGACTGTTCAGGGAACGATCGAAGCCATATACGCCAACACCGGTTTCATCTCCCAAAACATCTATCTATTCTGTGCCCATGCAGGCCTTGGAGGCGTAACCCGCGCCATGGTACCAAAAGAAGAACTGGCACAAAGGTTGCGGCTCAATGATAGTCAGGTCATAACACTAGTCCATACTGTAGGATACAAAAAATGAAAAACCGAAAATGGAACAGCTAGAGATACTTTTTGAACAATTTACCGGCGAAAAGCCATTATCAACAGAAGAACTTCCCTCATCCGGCAGCAACAGACGCTACTTCCGCATAAAAAGTAAAAACCGCACTTTGATTGGAGCACAGGGCACCTGTGTGGATGAAAACATTGCTTTTATCACCCTTGCCAAACACTTTCGCGAACGGGGACTTAGTGTACCCCAAGTATATAGTTGCAGTAAAGATAATATTTACTATCTGCAAGAAGACCTTGGTGACGACACGCTCTACAGTCGCGTAGCACCGGGACGTGAGAGCGGCAAATACTCTGCTCAAGAGAAGGGACTGCTCATCAAGACAATCCGAAAACTGCCTTCAATTCAGTTTGAGGGTGCTGAAGGACTCGATTTCTCCATATGTTATCCTCAGCCGGAGTTTGACGAAAGGATGATTTTCTTTGACCTCAACTATTTCAAATACTGTTTTCTCAAGGCGACCGGTATCGAATTCAGCGAAATCGAGTTGCAGAATGATTTTGATAAAATGTCGCAAGTGCTGATGCACAATATGTCCGACACTTTCCTATACCGTGATTTTCAGGCCCGCAATGTGATGATTGTCGATGACGAACCCTATTTTATTGATTTTCAGGGAGGACGAAAGGGACCTATCTTTTACGATGTAGCATCATTCATCTGGCAGGCAAAGGCATGTTATTCGGAAAATCTAAAAAATGAACTTGTAGATGCTTACCTGGATACTCTTAAGCAATACATTCCGGTCGACAAAAAAGAGTTTCGTGCCACTCTGCGCCATTTTGTGCTCTTCAGAACTCTCCAGGTGCTGGGAGCGTATGGTTTTAGAGGATATTTTGAGAAAAAACCCCACTTCCTGCAGAGTGTGCCTTTTGCTATAGACAACCTGCGAAAACTTCTTGTCGAACCCTTTCCTGAATATCCCTACCTTTCAGAGATTCTGGGTGAATTGACCCGTATGCGCGAATTCTCGGAGATGGGTGTTGACCGCCGCCTTGAGGTAAGGATCTACAGTTTTGCCTACAAGAAAGGAATTCCCAATGATATCAGTGGTAATGGAGGCGGATATGTCTTTGATTGCCGAGCTCTTGAAAATCCCGGAAAGTATGACCATTTCAAGCATTTTACAGGCCTGGACAAAGAAGTAGCTGATTTCATGGAGGCCGAGGGTGGGGTTCAAAAATTTCTTACAAAGGTCTACTCACTCGCGGATACCCATGTCCAGAGATATATAGAACGCAAGTTTACCAACCTGATGTTTTGTTTCGGTTGTACCGGTGGCCAACATCGGTCGGTATATTGCGCCCAGCACCTGGCGCGGCATCTGGCAGACAAATTCAATATCAAGATTCACGTATACCATAGGGAACAAAGTATGGAACAGGAGTTTTGAGATGAAACCCTACGCTCTGATATTCGCCGCGGGTCTGGGCACAAGGCTCAAGCCGCTGACTGACACAATGCCCAAGGCACTGGTGCCGGTTGAGGGCGTCCCGTTGCTCGAGAGGGTGATTCTTCGTCTCAAGGAGGCCGGATATGATCATATTGTGGTTAATGCCCACCATTTTGCGGAACAGATTATAGATTTTATTGAACAAAAGGAGTCTTTTGAAATTTCAATCGAAATATCGGATGAAAGGGACTTGCTGCGAGAGACCGGAGGAGGGATAAAACATGCGGCCCACCTGCTGAAGTCCGACCATTTTCTGGTACACAATGTCGATATCATCTCCAATCTGGACCTCTCCCTCTTCGAGGAAAGATATCTGGAAGCAGAAAGAAAATATAGCGATTCCGAGATGCCTCTTATATCAACGATTCTGGTGAGTGAGCGTAAGACGCAGCGTTTTTTTCTCTTTGACAATCACAACAATCTGGTAGGCTGGACCAATATAGTTACAGGCGAAGTGCGTTCTCCATTTCCTGGATTAAATCCCGACAAATGTCGCAAACTCTCCTTCGCGGGAATTCACAACATATCGGAGAGAGTTTTTCCACTCATGGAGAAGTGGCCTGATCACTTTTCAATTGTAGATTTCTATATCGCCAATTGTAACAGATTTCTTATTAAAGGTATCGAAATATCCGGACTTTCAATCCGTGATGTAGGCAAGATTTCCGATCTCAAACAACTGAATTGTTGACCTTACTTCCCTGTATAACTTAGATAAGGTCAATCATCTCTTCTCTTTTTTGAGGCGGAAAGTGTGTTTTTCTGCATCAAAGTGTTAACTTTATAGTTTAAAATAAAATAAACGATATGAAAAAAACACTTATGATACGTACATTTATTATGCTTGCAGGAGCAATCACCATTCTCGGCTGCGCCGGTTGCGGCAGCGAAACCAAGTTCAAGAACATCGCTGACATTGAAAAGTACCGCACCTATTACAACGAAGCACTCCAAGAGCTCTCCGGCGAATCCTATCACGGACGAAGCAATTATGGAGATGGCAACATTAAAACAGCTAAATACTTAATCGGTGAACTACAACAGATGGGGATCGGGCCGATGGTTGATGAGGTTGGGGCAGAACCCAAACAGGTAACACCTCCCTTTAAGAGCACAATTACACCTTGTGGTCCTATGCGTTTTGAAGGCACTCCTGAGGATAAGATGGCATACCTTCAACATTATTCATTACCTATGAATGTAATGCGCGGGGCGATGCAGCTTATAGTTGATGGCAATGAACTCGTTCCCGCAGTTGACTTTGTAGCAAAGGAGTTCTCCCCTTCCTGCAAAGGTGATTTTGAACTCGCATTTCCGAGCGTTGATAATTACACTTCCGTTCGGGAACTCGCCGACCATATCAACAGCGGTATTTACAAAAATAAATTCTTAGTTATCGAATGGGAACCCTACTCTGAAAAAATAGGCACAAACGCATTTGACAGATATAAGGAATTTATGGAAATGCTCCGGGCAGACAAGGTAGCCGGAGTTATATACAGACTGGAATCCAAATCCCCCTATTTCAAGGCGCGCTCCTATTATGTAACGCCTGTTCCGGCATTTTTTGTATGGAACGGACTCACAGATGAGTCAAAGAAGGTTAGCGTAAATATGGAAAGTGACCTTATAGAGGTTCACGATGCACATAACGTTCTCGCCTCAATCAAAGGCACGAAATATCCCGAAAAGCGTTATCTGCTGATGGGTCATTTTGACCACCTCGGCTATATGGGAATGGATAATGTACACCCCGGTGCCAACGACAATGCCTCCGGTCCCAGCATGATGCTTGCCTTGGCGAAATATTTCTCCGAAAATCCCCCCGAGTGTACCATCGACTTCGCATTTTTCGATGCAGAAGAAAACAATCTGCTCGGCTCCTACTATTACAAGAACAATCCACGCTATCCCCAGGAGAATATCAGATATATTCTCAATTACGATATGGTAGCTGATACTCCTGAATCGATATACCTTCAGATTCCCGAAGAGGGTATGGCAGGTTATGACCTGATACAGAAAATCAATATGAGCTTTGAAGAACCTTTCAATTTCATACTGGACGATATAGTGGATGACAGCGACAACTATTTCTTTGCGCTTGACGGAGTTCCCTCCATCTATTTCCACACGGAAGGCAAATACAAAGATATCTATCACACGCCGTCTGATACTTACGAAAATATCTCTGACGTGGGTTTTGAGCGTCTGTTCACTCTTACGATCAACTTTATTGAAAAGTATTGAGAATGGCTACCAGGGACCCCAATTTGGTATTTCGTCCAGTAATAAGTAAATTTGCAGGTTATTTTAAGTCTTAACACGAAGGATATCATGTTGAACCATTCATATTGTTCTGACAAATATCAGTACACGATGGGAAAATCATACTACGACGTTGGCATGAAGGATACCATCGGAATATTCAATCTCTTTTACAGAAAAGCGCCCGATGACAACAACTGGGCCGTAGTCAGCGGCATCAGTGAGGCGCTTGATATGATTGCAGGACTTGGTTCCGAGGATGAGCCTTTCTTCGAGAAATTCCTCCCCGGGGAAGAATACGCAGAGTTTCGTTCCTATCTGGCAGGAATGAAATTCACCGGTCAGGTATATGCGATGAAAGAGGGTGAGATAGTATTTCCCAAAGAACCTATAATAACTGTTGTGGGTCCAATCATTGAGGCGCAGGTGCTCGAGACCCCACTCTTATGCATAATGAACCACCAGATGGCGGTAGCCACAAAAGCTTCACGCGTCACACGCAGCACCCCAAAACCGGTCAGCGAATTTGGCTCTCGCAGAGCACACGGTCCATGGGCTGCCCAGTATGGAGCCAAAGCAGCCGTTATCGGCGGATGCCAAAGCAGTTCCAATATTCTTGCCGGCATAGAGTGCGGATTTGCCTCGACAGGTACGATGGCTCACAGCTACACTACATCATTCGGTTGCTCCATTGAAGGTGAATACAAGGCCTTCGATACCTATATAAAGACACACAAAGGCGAACCGCTAATCCTGCTGATTGACACCTTCGATACCCTAAAATGCGGTCTGAAAAATGCCATTAGGGCATTCGAAGCCAACGGTATCGACGACTCCTATCCACAGGGCTACGGAGTACGTCTGGACAGCGGAGATTTAACCTATCTCTCGCAAAAGTGTCGCGAAGGGCTTGACAAGGCGGGACTCACAAAATGCAGAATATTCGCAACAAACTCTCTCGACGAATATATCATCTCCGACCTGGAGAAGCAGAATGCCCGTATAGATAACTATGGCGTGGGCGATGCTATCGCTACCTCCAAGCACAACCCATGCTTCGGCAATGTCTATAAGCTGGTGCAGGTGGGAAACGAACCGGTTCTCAAACGCTCGGAAGATAAGATCAAACTGATAAATCCCGGATTTCAGATTACATACCGTCTGATTCAAAAAGGACGCTTTGAAGCCGATGTAACCTGTCTCAGAGGCGACTCCTTTGCAAGAATAATAGAGGCGGGAGGAGAGCTTACAATAGTAGACGAAATGGATGTAAGCAAGTTCACCACTTTCCCTGCCGGCTCTTATACATTCCGAAAACTCCAGGAGCTTATATTCGACAATGGAAAAATAATCTCGGATACGCGTACAATCCAGGAAAAGAGAGAGTACTACAGGACAAATCTCGCCTGCTTCGACGAAACACAGACCCGTATACTCAATCCACACTTCTATAAAGTGGATATCTCCGATGACCTCTATGACCTGAAAATGAAACTCATCAACAGGATTATCCTACAGATCAATGCAATGGAGGAGATGGATGACAGCAGCGGTATCAGGAGATACACCCACGTGGTGGTGGATATGCTCTACGACTTTATTGACGGTTCACTGGCCTGTACCAACGCTGAAAAAGCAGTGGAGGAGAGCATCAAATATATTGATGCACATCCGGGTCAAAAGGTACTCTACGTACTGGACAACCATCCGGAGAATCACTGCTCATTCAAGAAGAACGGTGGTATCTGGCCGGAACACTGCGTCCAAAAGACGCGTGGAGGTGATATCCACGCCCGATTTTATCGCATAGAGAATGAATCCAACAGACCTTCCCGTGACAACAAGTTCTATAAGGGCTGCAATCCTCGCAAAGAGCAATACTCCGGATTTGAGGGTCGAGACCGCGAAGGTATAGAGCTTAACTCCTGCCTCAGCAAGGATGTTGTGGTAAGTGGCATCGCTACAGAGTATTGCATTCGCGAAACCTGTTTTGATCTGATTAAATCCGGACACAATGTTTTCCTGCTGGAAAAGGCCCTTGCCTACATTGATGAGAAGGGACACCAGAAAACCTTGAGGGAACTGGCTAAAATAGGAGTAAAAATCATATAACGGAGCTATGAACTATATCGGAATAGATCTCGGGGGCACCAAGGCAGTCGGAGCCATCTTCAACAGCGATGGAGAGATACTCCTTCAGAAACATGTGCTTCTCGAAAATAGAGGTGGAGCTGAAGTCGGTGCACTCGTGTGCAGCCTATGTAGAGATCTCTGTAACGAAGGCAACATCCGGCAAGGTGACTCTCTAAGCATAGGGGTTTGCATTCCGGGTATCTCCTACTCCGATACAGGGTGCGTATGGGCCCCAAATATCCCCGGATGGGATAACTATCCACTACGTGACGAACTACTCAAGATTGCACCACAGGCCACAGTCACAATTGAAAGCGACCGTACCTGCTACATTCTTGGCGAAGTGCAGATGGGTTGCGCCAAGGGGTGTCGCAATGCTGTCTTCATCGCGGTCGGCACCGGTATCGGAGCCGGAATTCTAATTGATAACCGTATGCTCCACGGCCATTCGGATATCGTCGGAGCCATCGGCTGGCTTGCCCTCAAGCCACCCTACACACATGAATATGACGAATGCGGATGTTTTGAATCACATTGCTCCGGAGAGGGGCTCGCCAAACAAGCGCGTCGTTTTTTGCGAGAAGACAAAGAGTACTGTGGTGGACTTCGCAAATATCCAATTGAAGAGATTACCTCTTACCACATTTTCGAGGCATACGACAATGGAGATCGCTTGGCACAAAAGGTAATAGAACAGGCTATTGAAATGTGGGGAATGGCTACGGCCAACCTTATCAGCATATTCAACCCCGAGAAGGTCATTTTCGGAGGAGGAATTTTCGGACCCGCAGTGAAATTTATACCACGCATCCGCCAAGAAGCGGAAAAATGGGCACAACCAATAAGCATGAAACAAGTAGAAATCAGATCAACCGCGCTACCTAAGCTCGCAGGACTTTACGGAGCCGGAGCGGTAGCCATAAAATTTGCAAAATAACGGACTATGACACAAAAGACCAATATTAAAGTAGTGATTGCCGCTCAGGTCGGCATCTTCTTTTTTGGAGTAGTATTTTTTGTACTGGGCACAATCCTTAAATCACTGGGGCTTACCGCTGCTCAGAACTCAACTTTGGCCAGCTTGCTCCCTCTGGGAGTACTTATCGGGTCACTAGTATTCGGTCCAATCACCGACAGATACGGATATAAGATTCTTTTGATTGTCGCTTCCGCTATGGGTGTTGCCGGTCTTGAGATATTGGCATTTACAAACTCTTTCGGGGCAATGGTGACTGCTATACTGCTTATAGGCACATGTGGAGGAATGCTTAACGGCTCCACCAGCGCCCTCATTTCCGACTCTTCCGAAGGAAAGGCGAGAACATCCAACCTCTTCGTTCTTGGACTTGTTTATTGCATAGGAGCCATTGTCATAACCCTGATAATGACGATCTTCTACGAGAAAGTGGATTACCACAAAATTCTTATGTTAATGGGCTTGCTAATGGCAGCCGCGATGCTCTATTTCATTGTAATTAAGTTTCCGGAGGCAAAATGCAAACAAGGTATCTCCTTCAAGAGCGTTATCAATATGATTAAGGAACCCACTCTCCTTATTTTCAGTTTCGCTCTTGCATTCCAAAGCGGCCTTGAGGCCATTGCAGCCATTTGGACCTCCAAATATCTTGAAGATGTAGGCTATGTAGGGAAAATGGCTCTAATGGCATCAATTTTCATCCCTGTCGGGCTTGCAATCAGTAGGGCCTCTCTGATTGTAATCTCCAGAAAGGTCTCTAGTAAGGCAATTGTACTTATAAGTATGGCTATAGCCACTGTGGGTATCATATGTTTCTTGATCGCTGATAACATTGTAATGACCTTCATCGGCACAACACTTATCGGTATGGGTCTTGCAGCCACATTTCCAGCCACATTCGGTATACTCGGAGAGAAATATAGTGAAATGTCCGGCACAGCATTCAGTTTTGCCCTCACCATAGCCCTTACAGGTAACATCCTCCTCAACATACTTGTAGGAGCGCTAGAAGGCTCTTTTCCCTATGTGATGCTTGGATCCATTATTTTACTTGTGGTATTATTCTTGATAGGATACTCCACCATTAAGCCTGAAAAGGTGAAAAAATAGAAACTATTTATTTATTTGATGCCATAGATGGTCAGTAAAAGAGTTGTTATAGTGCTTCTGGCAGTATTGTGTCTGGTCGTTGTCTCATATGGACGCGGCCGTTACACTACTACTATCGGTAGACATACTATTCCCGCTTTTCGAGACACTATTCCTACTGTTCAGGATACCATTCCCGCTTTTCGTGACACAATTCCTGCCATTAAAGATAGTGCTGCGATTTCAGCAACAATACCTGTCACCGATACGATTGCGGCCCCCTCTGACACTCCGATCTATCCCTACGGCATTATGGAAATAGATACGGTGGATTTCTGGAAATGCATCGACACGCTCACCATCCCTTATCTCGACTCTACCTATACCGCCTACTTCGACTCTCTCGCCCTTAACCTGCCGGATGCAAAGGATACTAAAAGGGCCGAACGAAGAATAGCAAGAGAGTACCGTGACAGCGTAAGGCTGGCTACGCCCCGTATTCTTGATAGCTATATAATTCCTGATTCCTTACACTATCGGCGTATGTTAACCTGGACCCATGAACAGGATTTCAATAACATAACCCTCACTGAAATAGACACTTCGTTCCAGTACAGATTCAACGACTATCCCTTCCTGCTTAACGATGTCAATGGCACATATCTGGGGACAATCGGATCTGCAATGCAGTACCACAACTATTTCAAACGGGAAAAACTGGATGTGTTTCCTCAATTCGAGCCATACCTGGGCTATTTCCACACACCGGAAAATATGCCACAATACAACACCAAATCGGCATATACGGAACTTGCATACTGGGGAACTCCCTTCGCCACTCAGCAACTTGAGGAGTCCTGTGTCAAAATCCTCACCACCCAGAATATCACACCTGCGCTCAACCTCTCCTTCCTATACAGACAGTACGGGTCGAAAGGTATGCTCAAGAATGAGGCTACCAACAACCGTTCATACGCAATAGGGATCAATTATCTCGGCAAAAAATACCTTCTTAATGCAGGTTTTATAAGTCAGACGGTAATCCGCTCAGAAAACGGCGGTCTGCAAGACTCATTTTGGATCAGGGATACTATTGTGGATGCAAAGTCTATTGAGGTCAATCTTCAGGATGCCGACAATCTGCTCAAACGAAGAACTGCATATCTCACCCACACCTATACTATACCGATGAATTTCTTCCGCAAGAAAGATTCACTTTCCGTAGGTGAAGGCACCGTCGCATATATAGGACACAGCGCCGAGTACTCGAGATATGGTAAAATCTATAGTGACAAAATCGCTGAAAACGACATACGCGGTCGTAATTTCTATTTAAACCAGTTCTATATCAACAATACATCCAGTAGGGACTCGCTGGGAACGGAACGATTTGAAAACAAAGCATTCATACGATTGCAGCCATTTGCGCACGATGCCGTATTATCCAAAATCGATGGAGGAATTGGCTACCAGATGCTTTCCATCTACAGCTTCGATCCTTCGCACTATCTGAGCGGAAATATCAGTGAGCGACATAACAACCTCTATGTCTATGCAGGAGTCTCCGGACAATACCGAAAATATCTCTCCTGGAATGCCGACGGCAAATACACCTTCGCCGGACACAACCTAAATGACCTCGACATTGGAGGAAAAATCAGGTTATCATTCTACCCTATAGAGGATGGTATCCACATTACAGGCCGTTTACGCACCACACTGAAGGAACCTCACCCTTTTCATCAGAAAATATATACCAACCACCACAAGTGGCAAAATGACTTTACCAAAATCTCCGACAGCAGGGTCGAGGCTTCTCTCGATATTCCGAGATGGCAGACACATGCCGGATTCGATTATGCTCTAGTGAGCGGGTTGATCTATTACGACACTCTCTCGATAATCAGACAAGTAAACAAGCCCGTAAGCATCATTTCGGCATCTCTGGAGCAGAATATACGACTCTGGATACTCCATCTGGACAATCGGGCATTGTTCCAGATGACATCCGACGACGATGCTCTACCTTTACCGAAGTTTTCACTCAATCTCAAATACTATATAGAATTTAATGTGGTCAAGGATGTGATGAGAATGCAGATAGGTCTCAACGCCCTCTTCCACACCAAATATTATGTTCAATCGTACAGCCCGGACCTCGGAGTATTCCATAACCAGCAAAAGGAACTCGTAGGAGGCACCCCATATTTCGATGCATTTGTCAATGTACAGTGGAAAAATGTCACTCTCTTTGTCAAATACACCAACACCTTCAAAGGGTGGCCGCAGGCAGATTATTTTTCAGCCTACAACTACTTAAGGCCTGAAAGGGGCTTCAAATTCGGCATCTGGTGGCCATTCTACATCAGATAACAGCATGATCAAGAAAGACATTTATTTCTTCGGGAAATGTTTGCTGGTACTGATCATCGTGATCGCTATCAGAATCATCATTCCGGAGCATCGAGGGAAATGGAACACATATCACATATACCATAAGGACACTCTTGTTTGCAGCATTATACCCGACCGCAAAAGCCGTCAGGGAGGATTCAATCGCGAATTGATTGAGAGATTTGCAGAATATAACGGCTCTGAATCACTCATAGTTCCCTCTGTAGGCAGCGAACTGGACTGGAAATATCTTGTCGATGGAAAGTATGACATGTTGGTTTTCAGTTTGAACGATTCTATTCCGGAGCAATATATTTCAAAGGTGGTTGTGACCCGTGAAACCGGTGGCAGAGATGCCTGTGCCATCAAATTAGGTAATAAACGGCTGCTCAACAGTTTCAATTTCTGGCTTTCCGACTTCAAAACGGACGATACCTATAGGCAAATGGTCTTCAGATTTTTCAGGTCATACCGCCTGAGTGCAATGCCTGAGGAATTTGATCATACGAGTGCCATTTCTCCATACGATTACATTATCAAGAAATACAGTAACTACATAAATGCGGACTGGAGACTCATCAGTGCCATTATTTACGAAGAATCGCGTTTCATGACCTCTTCATCATCGGGCAAGAATGCTCGCGGTCTGATGCAAATCAAAGAGTCTACTGCGGCCATATACGGTGTGGACGATCTTCTAGATCCGGAACTCAACATAAAGGCAGGGACACTACATTTCGACTACCTTTTCAATCTTTATAGAAAAGAAGGATTGGATTCAGCGAATGTGATCAAATTTGCCTTGGCATCTTACAATGCGGGTACCGGACGCATCAAACAATGCCGTGAACACGCCGCATCCGTCGGACTCGATCCTAATGACTGGGAAGAAGTGGTAAAAGGATTTGAATCAATGCCCGATTTCAAGGGAACACAGACGACAAGGTATGTAAAAAATGTCGTGGACCTTTTCGAACGCTACAAACAAGTTGTGGAATAGTGTGTAGTGTGTAGTGTGTAGTATGTAGTATGTAGTATGTAGTATGTAGTATGTAGTATGGAGTATGGAGTATGGAGTATGGAGTATGGAGTATGGAGTATGGAGTATGGAGTATGGAGTATGGAGTATGTAGTATGTAGTGTGTAGTATGTAGTATGGAGTATGGAGTATGGAGTATGGAGTATGGAGTATGGAGTATGGAGTATGGAGTATGGAGTAGGGAGTAGGGAGTATGGAGTATGGAGTGTGGAATGGGTAGTGTGGAGTTTTGCGGGCTGCGGGATTTTTGTCCTCGCCCTCATGTTTTAAAATTCCCATTTTCTTTAATTTTGCCAAATCACGTTCAGCAGTGCGTTGACTAACCGACAATATCTCCGACATACGGCGACCGCTTATTGACGGAAATTCCTTTACCAAACCAAGGATTTTTAGCTGACGGTCAGTGAGTTTCATCTCCGACACATCTCCGACATTGAAATCGTTGATATAAGCAAAAATTATGGCTTTACTCATTTTCCATAAGTTTGCTCAATTCTTCTTGCAATATTTTTTTATCAGGCAAATAGAGTTGGTAATGACTTACAAATAGTTGGTTTGAAATACCTTGCGTAGCATATTCAATCAAGACTTTGTCTTTGTATGCGCCGAGAAGTATTCCTATGGGATCACTATCACCTTCTGTGTTTTCCTCTTTCTTAAAGTAGTTCAGATACATATTCATTTGTCCAATATCGTTGTGCTCAATTTCGCCGCGTTTCAGGTCAATGAGCACAAAACATTTTAAGATTCGGTGATAAAACACTAAATCAACATAAAAATTACGCGAGCCTATACTTACTTTATATTGTCGCCCAATAAAAGCGAATCCTTTGCCAAGTTCCAAAAGAAAGTCTTGCAAATTTGCTATCAGCCTATTTTCTAAGTCTCCTTCCAGATAAACTTGTTTGTCAAGAATACCTACAAATTCTAATACAAAGGGGTCTTTTATAATGTCTTTAGGAGTTTGTACCTCTTGCCCTTGTCGGCTCAATGATAGAACTTCCATTTTATCTTTACTTAATGCCAACCGTTGGAAAAGACAACTTTTCATTTGTCGTTTCAACTCGCGAACACTCCAGTTTTCTATTTCACATTGTTTGGCATAGAAATTAATTTCGAGCTCGTCATTTGCTTTTAAAATCTCGAAATAGTGACTCCAACTCAAAAGGTGAGACAGTGTTTCACTTTTTGGAAAGCATAAATAAAGCTTGCGAATATATATAATATTGCTTCTCCCGCACCTTCACAAGGTTGGTGAAGTAGGTAGCTTGGAGGTTGGCTGTTGGCCGTTGACGGTTGGCATACCTATCAATATTTTCCCCTTAATGAGTTATACATAAAGCTCATATGTTTTCCTTTTTATCCATTTCAATAACCTTGGATAGTTCTTCCGCCACTTCGTTGAATTGTGCAATATTTGGTTGCGTAATCATACCGCCCTGATTGTCTGCTACTTCAATTAGTGCAACAGGTTGTTGCACAATTTGATTTAGTTCTTCCGTCAGCTTCAAAACAATCTCTATGGTGGGATTTTTAAGTAAACTATCTGCTTTGCTCATTTCTTTCAACACTCCCAAGGGGTAATAACTTGCAAATTGGCACATGTAAAAGATGTTCCTACGAGAGTATCCTTTCTTGTCCTGATATTTAGAACGCATTTCATGTGACAGTCTATCAATTGCCTTACTACCCCAGCCCTCCTTTTTTTGGTGGTAGGATATGAAGTGTCCCACTTTCCAGTAATGAAAAAGCATATCTGCATTTGCCGAGGCGATTAAACGGACTTGAGTATACTCCAAGTCGGAACCAATTGCTCGCACAACGAGTGACAGATCTTTATCTTCTCCCTTTTTTATCTCTTTATTCATGAAGTCAGAGGGTTATCATTTGAACAAGACTTAATGTAGTTCATTAGCAGTGACGACAACAATGCCTGCCACAAAGATATGGAACAGCACAATATAAGACATGCTGAAAAGACAATTTTAAAAAATTAGGATGAAAGATTAGACATCTGAAATGGCGGTTGGCTGTTGACACCCCTCAACGTGTACCCCACAACCCGAAACAACCAGTAACACGCAACTCGTAACTCAGAACTAAAAAACTACTCCTGACTACATACTCGGAACTCAAAACTAACTAATTCACCCGCATCGTCTTGTCAGGACTTACTCGACTTATAAAAAGGGTAGATATCGAAATGATAAGCATGATCACTACTGCCGAAATGATATTGAGCAAAAGAATATCCACGAAAGAGAGCTTTATAGGCACAAAACTTACGAAATAATTGGTCGGATTGAGCTTGATGATTTTGAATTTCCATTGGAGGAAACAGAGCAAAAGTCCGATGATATTGCCCCAAATCATTCCTTTTCCTACAATTGAGGCCGCTTTCAGCAAGAAAATGTTGCTGATATTTCGATTGCGCATACCGAGGGATTTTAGCAAGCCTATCATTGATATCTTTTCAAAAAGAATAATCAGTATCGCAGATATCATGTTGAAACCTGCCACAACCATCATCAGCAGCAATACCATAAGCATATTGAGGTCCAGAAGAGCAAGCCAGTCAAAAAGATTGCTTAAAATGCGAGTAAGCGGCATAGTAAACATCGCATCATCTTCATCAGTGGAGTTGACGTAGAGTATTTCCTCGATTTCTGCATTTGCCTGTTTTATATCGGTTTCAGGATCAATTCCTATCTCGAATGAAGAGACTTCATTTTTCTCCCATCCATTTATGCGTTGCGCATGGCGTTTGTCCACCAAGGCCATAGTCATATCGAGATCCTCCAGTTGGGCATCATAGAGACCGCAGATTCGGAATTTCCTCACTTTAACCTCATCTTTTATGAAATAAGTTATGAGATCGTCTCCGGTAGAGCATCCGAGACAGGAGGCCAGACGGCGAGAGATGAGCACATCATTTGAGATTCTTCCGCCGTAATAGGGTAATTCTCCTTCATAAAGGCAATTTTCAAAAAAGGAGAGATTGTAAAGAGAATCCACCCCCTTGAAATAGAGTCCGTTGATATCCTCTTTACTCTTGATCATTCCCGAACAATAAACCACCCCGTCCACACTCTTGACATTTTTTTGACCAAGGATTGCTTCCTTGTAGGAAAAAGAGTCACTCAGAGGATAAAGTTCGTTGATCGGAGATTCGCCTGGCGCCACCAACGTTATCGAGCCCATAAAACCCGTGGCCTTTGAGCGGATTTCCGATTTAAAGCCCGCCACTATGGCCACCGCTATTATCATGATGAGGATACTGACGGCTACCGATATAGAACCTATGCGGTTGCTGATGATACCCATCCTTCCTCTACCGGAGCCCTCGGTACCTATCCTGCGTGCTATGAAGAGATGTAGATTCATCTTGTGAAATGGAACTCAATAACTCTCTGCCAATTTTCACCTGCAGCAAGCAATGCAGAAGGGAAATTGGGCCGGTTGGGAGAATCCGGAAAAGATTGACACTCGAGCGCCACTCCGTCATAGTCGTTATACTCGACTCCGCTCTTGGATGTCGGACAACCCTTGAGCCAATTGCCGGTATAGATCTGGATACCCGGAGCATCGGTACTAACAGTGAGTTTGCGGCCGCTTATGAGGTCGGCAAGTTCAGCTACCTTGCGTACAACTCCCTGTTCCCATCCATCCACAGCCCAACAATTGTCGTATCCCTTACCGTAACGAAGCGCAGGAAAGTCATCAAATAGACGTTTCCCTATTTTGACAGGTCTCCTAAAATCCATTGGAGTACCTTCTACCGGAGCCGGAGAACCGGTAGGGATGAGGGTTTCATCAGTTGGAAGATAATTGGATGCTTCGAGTTGTAAGGTGTGATCTTTTATATCTCCCCTACCATCGCCTTTAAGATTAAAATAGGCGTGGTTGGTGAGATTGATAACCGTATCTGCATCGCTTTTTGCGCGGAAGGTAATTGTAAGACGACATTCGTCATCCCATCTATAGATGACTTCAGCCATTATATTTCCTGGGTATCCGGCATCACCATCGGGACTTTCAAGGGCAAAGGAAACCTCGTTATGGTTCTGCACACCAAACCAGATGCGATTTGCCCAGCACTCTTCCCCTTCTCCTCCATGAAGATGGTTGGGACCATTATTTATTGATAGAGAATACTCTTTCCCCGAAAGGGAAAATTTGCCGAAGGCTATCCTGTTGGCATATCTTCCCGGCACCTTTCCCATACAGGGACCATCACAGAAATAATCCGCCGGCTTTGCGTAGCCCAAGGCTACATCAGCCATATTGCCCTCCTTGTCGGGCACGATAACCGAAATTATACCCGCCCCCAGATTGCTGAGGATGACACTTGCACCGCTACTGTTTGTGAGAGTAAAATATTTTATACCATAATCTACCATTGTCTTGCTCCATCTGAAATAACTACATCAATCACTCTCGGATCCTTGTGGAAGCGCTTTTGATAAGCCTCACGTACCTGCGCAACATACTCATCATGGTTCTTCTCCCTAACCATAGCAAGAACACAGCCGCCGAATCCGCCGCCCATCATTCTCGCTCCGAGAACTCCCTCAACACTTCGGGCAATCTCAACGATAAAGTCGAGTTCCTCACAACTTACTCCATACTCTTTACTCAAACCATCGTGTGTGCGGAACATTTTTTGGCCAAATAGAACATAATCACCCTTTGACAAAGCCTCACAGCCATCCAAAAGGCGCTGGTTCTCACTAATCACGAAATGGCATCTGCGGTAAACTTCGGGATCCATTTCATCCCTATGTGCATCTAATTCCTCAATTGTTACGTCTCTTAGCAACTCAACTCCTTCTTTGTATTTTGCAATGACTGCAACACCGGCTTCACATTGGGCACGACGCACGTTGTACTCCGAAGATGCAAGCGAATGTTTGACCATCGTATCTATAAGCACCAGCCTGATACCTTTGGGCTCAAAAGGGAAAAGTTCATACTCCAACGACCGACAGTCGAGCTTTATTACCTTCCCTGCCTCACCGAAAAGAGAGGCAAATTGGTCCATGATACCGCAGCGGACACCCACATAATTGTGTTCAGTCATCTGACCGATCTTAGCAAGCTCTTTCTTGTCAAATCCAAGCTTGAAAAGGGTGTTGAGAGCAGTCCCGAAAACAGACTCGAGGGCTGCTGAAGAGGACATTCCGGCACCAAGGGGAATATCTCCGCCAAATACCGCATCAAAACCTCCCGGTGATGCACCCCTTTTCTTCATCTCCCGTATCACTCCGTAAACATAACAAGCCCACTGCTGCTCAGGCTTTTCGCCATTAACATCGAATGATACACTATCATCGTAGTCGATAGAATAGAGATTTACGGCAGAAGTCCCGTTGGGTACTATAGCCATGGAGATGCATTTATCTATTGAGGCAGGCAATACGAAACCGCCGTTATAATCAGTATGCTCACCTATGAGGTTGATGCGCCCCGGAGCCGAAAAAATGGAACAATCGGAATGGCCGAATTTCTCCTTTATACTTTTTTTTAGGATTGCTGAATCTATCATTGTTTTCTACTTTTTTAATTTGTCTTGATTAAGATTTCTGTCGTTTCAAGTCCCTCAGAAAAGGCTTTTACCGACATGCTGCCACGATAATCATTCGAACGGACTATTGTCGTCAAACGACCGCTGAAAGCTGGCATCACCGATTCGTGGAATGGATAGAGGCAGGTGGGGTCACCATTTGCTACCGCAAGGAATTCTCCTGCTCCCTTCACTTCAAATCGTATCTCATTGGAAGCATTTGGACAGAGATTTCCCTCTTTGTCCACTATGCTGACATAAATATAAGCCAGATCTCTGCCATCTGCATCAATTTTGTTGCGACTGGTTTCAAGAACAATCGAACAGGGTTCTCCGGCAGTTACGATACGTTTGCGCATCTTCTCACGTCCCTTTTCATTGTATGCCACAACTTCAATTTCACCAGGCTGATAGACCACATCCGGCCATATAAGCCTGTATCTCGCCATCAGAGAATCTTTATCCATTTGTGAGAGGTCGATATCTGCAAGAGAATAGTTGCCTTTTGTTACAACGCCTTGCGACACTCCGTTGACAAAGAGTTCGGCAGAAGGGAAGTCGGTATAACACATCACAGGAATAGTCTCACCCTCGTGTCCCTCCCAGTTCCAATGAGGCAAGAGATGAAGTGTATGATCATCTTTATTCCATTGCGAACGATAAAGAAAATATCTGTCCTTTGGAATGGATGCCAGATCTATTATACCAAAAAGCGAACTGTGATTCGGCCAGGAATCCACAGAATAGGGAGTCGGCTCGCCGAGATAATCAAATCCTGTCCAAACAAACTGACCCATTGTCCACTCAAAATCCTCGGCCAGTGCAAAATCAATATCGGGGATATTGGACCACGGGCAATACTCGACATCGTATGAGGAAGATTGATGGTCATCATATTTAGCCCCTGCCTTAAACTCAACAGGGAACTTATAAACTCCCCTGGAACTTACTGTAGAGGCTGTTTCAGAGCCTAATATATTGCGCTGAGGCAGAATCTCAAAGGCATCTTTGTAAACAGAAGTGTGGTAATTGATTCCAAAAACATCCATAAGCTCTGCAAAGCCGTTGACCAAAACACATTGGGGTTGATCCATACCGCAAGTTACAAGGCGTGAGGGATCCTCCCTATGGCATATTTCCTGAAGAAAAGCGGCAACCTCGTAGCCCTGCTCACTACACTGGGTAGGAACTTCATTACCAATACTCCACATTACAACGCTTGGATTGTTGCGGAAATTGCGAATCATATTTACCAGATCTTTCTCCGCCCACTCATCAAAATAGAGGTGATAACCATTCTTGCATTTTGCCTTATCCCATTCGTCAAATGCCTCTACCATCATCATGAAACCCATCTCGTCACAAAGTTCAACAAGTTCCGGTGCCGGCATATTGTGGGATGTACGGATTGCATCGCATCCCATATCTTTGAGCATCTCCAACTGATGTCTGAGTGCCGACCTGTTGACGGCTGCACCAAGAGGGCCAAGGTCATGGTGATTGCATACACCCTTGAATTTACGCGGTTCCCCATTGAGGAAAAATCCCTTTTCTTTTAAAACTTCAGTAGAGCGTATGCCGAAACGTGTGATGTAGCTATCGGTAAGTTCATCTCCTTCATATATGTTTGTATGGGCAGTATAGAGAGAAGGTGATTCAGGTGACCAAAGTTCCGGTCTGCGAACGGTAAATCTCATCAATACCGTATCCGACTGAGCTGTTGCATCTTCCAACCAGCTCTCGGAATATGCTACCTTTTTGCCTTTGGGATTGCGAATTTCGGTAACAACTCTTAACTCTTTATCGGAACTACCTTCGATAGCAACCTGCATGGAGACCTCCGCTTTTTTCCGTGAGACCTCAGGGGTGGTGATATAGGTACCCCAGATCGGAATATGGAGTTTGCTTGTTTTGATTATGCGCACATTGCGGTAAAGTCCCGCGCCCGGATACCACCTTGAAGAGTGTGGTAGGTTTTCCAAGCGCACAGCAATGGTATTCTCCTGACCATCGTCATTTAGCCATTGTGTTATATCACAATGAAAGGAGTTATAGCCGGAAGGCCAACTTATGACTTTAGTACCATTGACCCAAACCTGTGCTCCGCTCATCGCCCCATCAAATAGCAAGGAGACAGACTGCCTCTCCTTATCAAGACTACGGAGATCAAATGTGTTTCGATACCATCCGACCCCTACATGAGGGAGTCCTCCTGTACGACCCGTCATTGATGATGTAATGGTTTCATCTCCTTGCCGGAAGGAAAAAACTTCAATATCATTTGATTCATCAAATTGACCATAAATTGCCCAATCGTGCGGAACGCACACCTCTTCCCATTGAGAGTCGTCAAAAGCGGGAGACGATGCTGCTTCGAAATCCCCAAGGGAAAACTTCCATCCCTCTTCCAGTAATGTTTCGCTGCGCGGATTTCCTCTATCACAGGAAACGGCTGTTACAATGCATAGCAGAAATGCAAGGGGAATGTATTTTTTCATATTTTAAAGTTTTGGTTCATATCAATCCTTAAAGGCATCCAGAGCCACAGTAGGCCTGCCTTCGTTATTAAATGCAGCTTTAGTATAGTTACTCCATTTGACAAATCCCTGAGGCTCCCAGTAAAATACTCCCAGACAACGTCCGTCAGTTTTTTCAAGAGCTTTATCTATAAGGTCTATAAGGAAACCTTTGCAGATTTCAGGCTTGTCCCAGCTCATACCCACTTCACAAATCATTATATCCTTGTCATATTTCGCAATGAGTGCCTTCATATTTAAAAGACATGCTTCGTTGATATACTCCCAATTGCCCGGATCGGGATAGAGAGACATTCCGATAATATCATACTGGGCTGCATAAATTGCCATACCGTCGAGAAGCCAGTTGTAATGTGTGCCGTTTTCTCCCCTGTCAATATGGAGTATAACTTTAGAGTCAGGGAAGACCTCCTTGACAGCTCTGTAGCCGGCATTGTGTAGATCGGTGTATTTCTTGATGTTGACAGAGGCGCGACCATCTTCCCAGAGCATTCCGTCTGAGGTTTCATTACCTACTTGTACCCATTCGGGAGAGATGCCCTCCCCTTTGAGTGCCTCAAGTATATCTATGGTATGGGATACAAGGGCGCCTTTGAGTTCCTCAAAAGGAAGATCAACCCAAGCTGCAGGTTTATTTTGCTTTCCCGGGTCCGCCCAACTGTCGCTATAATGGAAATCAATCATAAGGCGCATCCCGAGAGCCTTGGCCCTTTTGGCTTTTACAATGAGATCCTCCTTGCCATTCCATCCACCGGTTGGATTGACCCACACGCGAAGGCGGATAGCATCCATACCGAGGCTTTTAAGCAATGCCATACACTCCATCTCCTTACCTTGTGAATTGTAAAACTTTACGCCATCTTTTTCCATCTGCGTCACCCAACTCACATCAGCACCTTTAGCAAAATTCACTTTTGAAGGGTTATCAGGGCCTGGAGCAGGTTTGGGATCTCCACATGAAACTACCATCAGTACAATCAGTAATAAGGCGTTATATTTTACTTTTCTTCTCATTGTTTCAAGTGTATCTATGTTATTTATGAGCAATTTCAGTTAAAATCAAAGCGGGCGGTAAAGTTCCCTTATGCATCCGTCTGCAAGGGCATCGAGACAGGAAATACCCATTTCTGCAGGCAATCCCGCCTGACGGTAAGCAATAGGAATCTCGGTACAAGCACCTACTACGGGGAGTTTTTCAATTTCCCAAAGCTGTTCCACTACCTTTCTGAATCTCAAACCGGCCTCACGCTGTTTGCCGGCCTTTACCTGATCTGTAATGTCGTGGATTTCTACCTGCATCTCTTCTGACGGTAGTTTAAAATCATAGTTAAAGTATGCCGAATGTTTCTGATAAAGACCCGTCCGCATGGTTCCGAGAGTGGCAGTTAGCCAAGCACCTTGGGGGCAAACCGATTGAGATTTTTTAATTGTTTCCTCAATGATATGGATGACAGGTACGGATAGTTCCTCCCTGAATTTGTCTATGAAATAATGAGCGGTATTGCAAGTGACCGCAAGACGGTCAGCACCCCAACCGATGAGGGTCTCAAGGCCTTCCCTTATATAATTATGAGGATCCGGCCCTTTGCCGAGAATATAGGTTGTCCTGTCCGGAGTGATCGTATGTGAATAAACTATCATTCTCGGATGTTCCTGGTCGACATCGGCAGGAGCCTTTTCGGCGAGAAGTCTCAGAAACTCCGCCGTTGAGGCAGGGCCCATGCCGCCCAGGACTCCCAATGTAAGACCATTGTGCTTCATTTTACAATAGGTAAATAATCTACAAATTTAACTCTTTTGGATGTAATATCAAACAACACGTAGAGTGATCAGATATTTATTGTTGATGGCTGTCAATGCAACTCGAATTCATTGATCCCTCAACAGCATTGATGGGTCGGCAAGCCACAAGTTCAATGATAAGCATCATAATGGGATAGAGAAAAGTATTAGATTTTCGGTTACGAATGCAACATTTTGATACCTAATTGCATCTATATAATACCATGAATCGTACGAAAATTTCGTAATAAAAATAACGACAAACAATAAAAAGCACTGTTCCACAATCCATTTGAACGATTTGAGCACTATACAATCATGAAAAATAATAGATTATTTCAAATATTCATATCATTATTCATTCTTACAATATTGGTCACGTTTGCCTCTTGTGCCGATTTAAACACGAATGAAAATATTATTTCTCCTACGGGAGAGATACAATTGACAAAGGCGCAACAACAAATTTTAGAGTCTGACAATGCTTTTTCAATAAATCTCTTCAGAAAGTTTTATGATAAAACCGAAGGGAACCTGCTTCTTTCTCCCATAAGCACATCCATATCTCTTGCTATGCTTTCAAATGGAACGGACAGGGCCGCATATAACGAAATAGCAAAAGTGATCGGCCACCCTGGGGTATCTTTAGATGAGGTAAATAAATATTACGGACTCTTTATTTCAGCTTTGGATAAAGTTGATTCCAAGGTTACATACCGCTCCAATAATTCTTTCTGGTATGATAAGAATAAGCGTTTGGTGCCGGAGTATGGTAAAATTTTGAAAAACTATTACCATTCCACTCTCTATGCCGTGGACTTTACTAATGAAGCTACTCTTGAAAGGATCAATAAGTGGGGTAATGATGCAACTGACGGCCTGATTCCCGAAGTTTTAAAAGACATAAACCCTTCAACGCAGTTTGCCGTAATGAATGCCACTTTGTTCCGTGCTCCTTGGGCCGTTCCTCCTTCATCAAGTTCAAAAGGACTATTCTATGGAATTGAGAACGAGATAAAAGAGGTTAACTATATGAAATGGGTAGGCAACATGTCTCACAGTATCGATGACTATGCCACACTCTTTTCACTTAGTTATGGAGATAAAGGAGCGTTTAGTTTTGTCGTAATAGTGCCACATTCGGACTTTGATGATTTTGTCGAAGACCTGACACCGGATAAATTCAAAAAACTGACAAACTCACTGTACGGCGGTTATGTAGCGCTGTCATTTCCACAATTCACAAGCTCTTTTGAAGCAGATGACATTCTGATCGATATACTTGAGGAAATGGGGATAGAACGAGCTTTTAAACCATTTACCAAATACTATGGGATTCTTTCGGATTATAGTTCCGGGAACTGGGAATCCCGTCACAAGACCTCCATTACTGTTGATATGAAGGGCACCTTTGCGGCAGGCTTCAACTCTTTCAGCAGTGTAAGACTTGCCGGGCTGGACAACAAACCTGTTCCGATTATTGTCAACAAGCCATTCATTTATGCAATTCGCGAAAACAGCACAAATGCCATACTCTTTATAGGTGCTTTTGTGAATTAAGAAATAATACCCCCTTTAAAACAACAATTGAGGTCGGCTGATATTAATTCAACCGACCTCAATTGTATACACTCGAAAAAGTAACTACTTTTTGGCGGTTTCTTTGGCAAGTCCGTCCCAAACCACTGCTGAAAGTGCAGCACCAACAAAGGGACCTACAATGAAGATCCAGAGATCCTTCAGAGCCTGTCCACCCTCAAAGATTGCGGGAGCAATACTACGGGCAGGGTTTACCGATGTACCGGTAATCGGAATCAAAACAATGTGGATAAGCACAAGAGTAAGACCGATGGCCAGGCCTGCAAGAGCAGGATTACCCTTCTTGGAGTCGGTAACACCGAGAACCACGAGCACGAAAATAAATGTACCCACAATCTCAGCAATTAGCGCCGATCCCACCGAAGCGGCATTGGAAACAGCATTTGCTCCTGTCGTAGTAGCATACATTGCGGCATCCTTTTCACCTGTCTGTACAAGTGCAAAAATAATGGCTGAACCTACGAATGCACCGATTACCTGAGCAATCATATATTTCAGGCCTTCACCTGTTTTCATTCTGCCTGTAAGCATAGCACCAAGGGTAATGGCAGGATTGATGTGACATCCTGAAATTGAACCGATTGCATACGCCATTGCTACTACTGAAAGACCGAAGGCAAAAGAAACGGTCAAAACCTGTGCGGTGGTACCCACGCCACCATTGAAGACTGCGCTACCGCAGCCGAGAAGGACAAGCACCATTGTGCCTATTGCTTCTGCAAAATACTTCTTCATAAAAAAAATTATTTAGGATTGTTAAAGAGTTCGTTTTTTACATTCGATGCTTCATAGACCTCATCTACGGCCAGGTCAGGGACCATCGAAGCAGTAACTGCAAGAGTGTCGCAACGCTCATTGTCGGGATATCCCGCATGGCCCTTAATCCATACAAAACGGACCTTATGCTTTCTGTAAACTGTCAGAAAACGGATCCATAAATCCGGATTAGCCTTTTTGAGGAAACCTTTCTGTTCCCATTTGAATACCTGACCATTCTCAACGGCATTGACCACATACGAGGAATCACTCCACACGGTAACCACAGCATCCGACCACTTGATTGCCTCCAAACCCACAATAACGGCCAAAAGTTCCATACGATTGTTGGTGGTAAGGCGATACCCGGCTGAGAACTCCTTCTCATAGTTCCCGCAACGCATTACCACTCCATATCCTCCCGGTCCGGGATTGCCTCTGCAGGCTCCGTCTGTGTATATGTGTATGGGCTTCCTTTCAGCCATCTGTTATTCCGGCAATATCGTTCGTTCGTGCTTAGGCCCCTCAAAGTGCTTTATTTCCAGAGGGTTGGCACTCATCTGATCCCAATTGTCCCTATTATTGCAGATATCAATGGCGGTGTATATTGCAGAAATCATCGGTCCCGGATTTGCCATAGACTTGCCCGCAATTTCAAATGCGGTACCATGATCGGGAGATGTTCTTACAATCGGCAGTCCCGCCGTAAAATTGACACCCTTGTCAAATGCAAGCGCCTTGAAGGGGATAAGTCCCTGGTCATGATACATCGCCAGTACAGCATCGAACTTGTACTGCGTATTTGTTGCGAAAAATCCATCGGGAGAATAGGGTCCGAAAGCAAGTATGTTCTCGGAATTAGCCTGCTTGATGGCAGGTATGATAGTATCAATCTCCTCGGTACCGAGCGAGCCGCCGTCACCTGCATGAGGATTGAGCCCAAGAACGGCTATTTTAGGTCTTACTACACCAAAATCTCTCATAAGGGATTGGTTCATAAGACGCATCTTGCTCATAAGAACCTCTATGGTAATAGCAGAGCTGACCTTTGAGAGGGGTAGATGATTAGTCACAACCCCGACCCTGAGATTATCGGTACAAAGAAACATCAAACCGTCTTTCGCTCCGAATTCGTTGATCAGATACTCAGTATGGCCGGGAAACGCAAACTCTGTCTGCGCTATCGTGTGTTTGCTAAAAGGTGCAGTGACTACTGCATCAAGAAATTTAGACTTGACGTCAGCCACCGCAGCCTTCAGAGCTATAATTGCCGCCCTGGCACCGTCAGCAGTAGGTTGACCTGCATCAACCGGCAATGAATCCGGCACAGCATTGACAATGTTGACATGTTTTGGACGTGCTTCCGAGGCACTGTTGATGATATTTGTAGTAATCTGTTCGGTTTCGGGTACAAGTTTACGGTACATACCGAAAGTGCGTGAACAACCATAAACAACGGGAATGCACATATCCAGCATTCTTGCATCTGAAAGGGCTTTAATGATGACTTCGTAACCGATGCCGTTGCTATCTCCTTGGGTAATACCCACTACCATTTTTCTGTTCATAGAATTCGAAAATTTCTGCAAGTTACTAAAAAGCGCTGAAATTTGACGCATATTTAATGTATATTTGTATTTGTGAACAAAATTCTGGAGAGCGACATAAAGTACCTGCAGGGTGTCGGACCCAAGAGGGCCGCACTGTTGGAAAAGGAGTTGGGCATTTCCACATTCAGGGATATGCTCTACACGTTTCCTTTCAGATATATAGACCGCACCGGATTTTATTCAATCAGGGAAATAGAGAGTTGCAGTGCTCATATTCAGCTGCGTGGCAGCATCACAGATCTCCGCCTAATCGGCGAAGGACGTGCCAAACGTCTGATCGCACATCTTTCCGACGGTACGGGTACTATAGAACTTGTCTTCTTTCAAGGGATAAAATGGATCTCCAAAAGTCTCAAAATAGGGACCGAATATATAGTATTTGGCAAACCATCCATATTTAATCAGACATATAATATGGTTCACCCCGAAATGGATCTAGCCACTGAGGACAAACTCGCGATGGTCGGAACCCTGATCGGGGTCTATTCCAGCACTGAAAGATTACGAAGTGCCGGTATCGGCAACAAGGTCTTTGCCAAACTACAGTACAACCTTATTAGTCAAGTGATTGAGAACATTGAAGAGACACTTCCACGTAATATGCTGTTGCGCAAACGTTTCATTTCGCTGCGTCAGGCACTGGTCAACATACACTTCCCTACCGATCTTCAGATTCTCGACAAAGCGAAGGAGAGGCTAAAATTTGAGGAACTCTTCTACCTGCAATTATCGCTTCTAAAGCAAAAAAATATCCGGATGCGCAGTACTACCGGAATTCTCTTCAATAACATCGGAGAGGCTTTCAACACGACATATAAGCTCCTCCCTTTTCCTCTGACAGAAGCCCAAAAGAGAGTAATCAAAGAGATTCGTTCGGATGTTGTCTCAGGTAGCCAGATGAACCGCCTCCTGCAGGGAGATGTGGGCAGCGGTAAAACCCTCGTAGCTCTTTTCAGTGCACTGATGGCGGTTGACAATGGATACCAAGCCTGTATAATGGCTCCCACTGAGGTGCTTGCTTCTCAGCACTATCGGGGCACACTGAGGTTTCTGGAGCATAGCGGAGTCAAAACTGCACTGCTTACAGGTAGCACAAAGGCTAAAGATCGCCGCGCCATCCACGAAGGACTTGAAGATGGCTCTATCAATATCATATTCGGCACCCATGCGCTTATTGAAGAGAACGTGCAATTTCTCAACCTCGGACTTGCAGTTATTGATGAGCAACATCGCTTCGGCGTGGAGCAGAGATCCAGACTATGGACAAAATCTACTATGCCACCACACATACTGGTAATGACTGCAACTCCAATACCGAGGACCCTCGCAATGACTTTTTGGGGAGATCTCGACGTATCTGTGATAGATGAGCTGCCTCCCGGCAGGAAACCGGTTCAGACCATCCACTGGGGCGAAAACTCTCGTCCTCGACTGCATGAATTTATGAAAAGTGAAATCAAATCCGGACGCCAGATATTCGTAGTCTATCCTCTTATTAAGGAGTCTGAAAAAATGGATTACAAAAACCTTGAAGAGGGCTATGAAGCCATAGTAAAGGCCTTCCCTCCCCCCGAATACTGCACTGCCGTGGTTCATGGTCAACAGAGACCCGAGAATAAAGCCTTTGATATGGAACTTTTCGTGAGCGGGAAAGCCAATATCCTAGTCTCCACATCCGTAATAGAAGTGGGAGTAGACGTGCCAAATGCATCAGTAATGGTAATTGAAAGTGCCGAACGATTCGGGCTTTCACAGCTACACCAGCTCAGGGGTAGAGTCGGACGAGGTGCCGAGAAATCTTACTGCGTACTTATGACCGGCTACAAGCTCAGCAACGAATCTCTCCAGAGGATTGAGATGATGTGCAGGACAACCGACGGATTCGAACTTGCAGAAGCTGACTTAAGAATGAGAGGACCGGGCGACTTTGAAGGAACAAGACAAAGCGGACTCGCATTAAACCTCCGCATAGCAAATCTTGGCAGAGACTCTGCCGTACTTGAAGATGCCCGCAGAGAGGCCTCGGATATTCTTGAGAAAGACCCTCTGCTCTCAAGTAGAGAAAATGCTTTCCTTACCAAAGTTCTTCGGGATTTAAGAATAGAAATAAAAGATTATTCCAATATAAGTTGAAAAGAGAAACAATGAAATTTATCGGTGCACATGTCAGCAGTAGCGGAGGAGTGGAAAATGCCCCTCTCAATGCAGCTGCAACCGGGGCAAATGCTTTCGCCCTCTTTACAAAAAACCAGCGTCAGTGGGTCAGTGCTCCGCTTTCAGAGCAGAGCATCCGACTTTTTAAAGAATACTGCATCCAACATGGATTTATTCCGGACTCAATACTTCCACACGACAGTTATCTCATAAATCTGGGACACCCGCAATCGGAAGGACTGGGTAGATCCAGAGCGGCATTTCTCGACGAGATGCAGCGTTGCGAGCAACTCGGGCTTAATCGTCTCAATTTCCATCCGGGAAGCCATCTCAATGAAATCTCCCTCAGCGAGTGCCTGAGACGCGTTGCCGAATCTATCAACATTGCCTTGGACAAGACATCAGGTGTCTGTGCGGTTATTGAAAATACCGCGGGACAGGGTTCGAATGTAGGTTTCCAATTTGAACATCTGGCCGAAATCATCTCGCAGGTGGAAGATAAATCGAGAGTAGGAGTCTGTATAGACACTTGCCACTCTTTTGCAGCGGGTTATGATGTGCGGAGCGGCGACAATGAAGGAGACCTTTTTGCCAAAGACAAAGACACTTTCGGTAAAGTAATCGAAGAATTGGATCGCATTGTCGGTCTGAAATATCTCAAGGGAATGCACCTCAACGATGCAAAAAAACCGCTCGGATCCAGAATCGACCGCCACGAGACTCTCGGTAACGGCTTTATCGGCAGTGGTACCTTCATCAGAATAATGAGGGATGCCCGATTTAATGGCATCCCCCTCATTCTTGAAACTCCCGAACCTGAAATCTGGAGTCAGGAAATTGCCTGGTTACGCAGTATGTCAGCCGGAGAATAATCCTGTCGGCGAAGCCAGGGTTCAAATCCCGCTTCTAAGATGGCTTTTTGCATTTTTTCGGCCGTCATGGTATTGAATGTGCCCGTGGCAGACACCACGTTTTCTTCAATCATTATTGAGCCCATATCGTCCGCTCCGTAGCGGAGCGATTTTTTGGCTGTTTCCATGCCTACAGTTAGCCAGGATGCTTGAATATGAGTAACATTTTGGAGAACTATTCTGGAAATTGCGATCGTTCGGAGAAACTCCTCTTCCTCGCTCCAGCCATAGGCAAAGCGCGGCAGCTGTAGTCCTCTTTCTTCCATCATTTCGGCTAAACGAGTTCCTTTTAGTTGCATCGGCCAGCCGATAAAAGCACGAAATCCGGGAGTGTTTTCCGGTCTTAGGCTCTGCAGGTCGCGGATAGTGAAGAGATGGGCCATCCTCTCCTCCATCGTCTCCATATGGCCATAGACCATTGTGGCAGTGGTACCGATGCCCATTCTGTGAGCGATTTCCATCACGTTACACCACTCTTTTGCTGTTGGCTTGCCCGGAGAAATGATCTTGCGTACTCTGTCCGAGAGTATTTCAGCTCCGGCTCCGGGGAGGGTGTCCAGTCCCGCCTCATGAAGACGGCGAAGCGTCTCATCGCAACTTATCCCGCTGATTCGGGAAATAAAGGCAATCTCGGGAGGCCCCAGCGCATTTAGTTTGAGAGAAGGCTCCATTCTCTTGAGTTCGCGAAACAATGTCTCGTAATAAAATATATCCAGATCGGGATGCAATCCACCTTGGAGCAGAAGCTGGTCACCTCCAAGGCGACGCATTTCAGAGATTTTGTTCTTATACCGGTCAATAGCAGTGACAAATATTTTCTCTTTTTCAATTGGTTTACAATGAAAATTGCAGAAAAGACATCCGCTGACGCAAGCATTTGTGATATTGACATTGCGGTCAATTTGCCAACTTACCCGTTTTTGCGGGATATGGCTGTACCTTACGGTATCAGCCATACTCCTCAACTCTTCCAACGGTGCATTCAAATAGAGCGATAGCGCTTCGGGACAAGAGATTTCTGTCATTGCAAAGAGGCCGGAATACTATCGTATAGGATCAGCCGGAATGCCAGGTAGCGGCTTGAAAGTCTTGAGTTCTTCTTTAAGAACCTCAATTGCCTTATCAAGCTGCGCATCTTTGCCGAGATAATCCTCGAAAGGATTGATGTCTACAACTATGTCGGGGTCCACCCCATATCCCTCAATAATCCACTCTCCCGTCTCCGACGAGTAGGAAGTGAAGAATGGTGTACGCATATCCTGTCCATCTATGAAGGGCTTGGAGCCGGAAATGCCAACAATACCGCCCCAAGAACGCATACCTATGACCTTTCCGAGACCGAGAGTTTTAAATCCGTACGGGAAAAGATCGCCGTCCGATGATGAATACTTGTCAATCAGACATACTTTAGGACCATAATGTGCTTCATTGGGTATTGTATTGGGCTCTCCGCCATTACGAGACATACTCATCCTGTATACTACTCTCTGAAGACGTTCCAGAATCATAGGAGAAACATTTCCACCTCCATTCATCCGATCATCTATTATGAGCGCCTTCTTGTCAAGTTGTGTGTAGAAGAGTTTGGTAAACACATCCAGACCTGCGGTGCTCATATCGGGTATATGGATATAGCCTATTTCTCCGTTGGAAGCCTTTTCAACTTTTTCAATGTTGGTCTGCACCCATTCATAATAGGCCAATCTGCTTTCGTTGGAAACTGTTTTGACATAAATGGTGCGGGGGTTGGTTCCTTTGGCATCGGGAGAAATTACAAGTGCTACCACTTTGTCTGCCTTCCCTACAAGCGCCCTGTAGATATTATCCAATCCGCTGCAGGAAATGCCGTTTACCGAGAGCACATATTCGCCAACTCTCGCATCACTCTCCGCAAGAGGACTGCGAAAAGCCTCATCCCAATTGGTGCCTTTGAAAATCTTTGTGATTTTAAATGCGCCTGATTTGTCCTTCGCGAACTCTGCTCCGAGAAGGCCCATCTTGGTACGGGGCACTTCAGGTTCATCTCCTGAATTGATATAGGCGTGACCGACATTGAGCTCTCCTATCATCTCACCGATGATGTAACTCAGGTCATGGCGGTGTTTTACATAAGGAAGGAGTTGAACATATTTGCTGTGAATCTTCTGCCAGTCCACACCGTGCATATTCTCCACATAGAACCCATCTCTTGTAATACGCCAGCTTTCATCAAATATCTGCTTCCATTCCTCCTGGCGATTGATAAGAATCTCCATATCGGAAGTAGGAACGGGATCACCGAGTTTACCAGAACCGGTGGTATTTATTACATAGAGTTTACCTGCATCTCTGACGAGAACTTTCTTAAAGTCTGAAGTATAACTGACGGGGGTGCCCTGGAATGCGTCACTTGACTTCATGGTCTTGAGATCGAGACTCTTCACGCCGGAAGAGCCTCCTCTTGCCATAGAACCGCCCATATCGCTGTAAGAAACGTAATATAGTTTCCCTCCGTCGGCGAAGAGAAGATTGTATCCGCCTGCGGGTAGCGGCAAAGTTGATATACGCTCATAGAGGCCGTCGGTATCAATTTTTACTGCCGGAGGTGTCTTGCTATCTTTTTTGTCAGAGGGCTTTTCAGTCGGAGAGGAAACTCCGGTAGCGGTGTATTCGTCGGACTTTACTGCAGCAGGATTGGGAGTCTCCTTTGCAAGAGGAAGCACAAATACATAGTCATTGACAGAATAGGTGGCATTCCACTCCACCCGTGAATAGGTGGAACGGAAGTTCCTGGAAGAGGTGAAGAAGAGGTATTTTCCATCCTTCGAAAATACGGGAGACGATGAATTATACCATCTATCTGTCACTTGGAATGATTTGCCGGTAGCAGTCTCATAGAGGAATACCGCGCTGACTCTGTTGGGAAGCGATGTTACATATGCCGCCCAGCTTCCATCGTCAGTCAGCGTAAATGAGCGGATGCCGCTGTGTGTACCGACAAGGATACGCTTTAGTGCGCCTGTGGATAGATCCAGCTCATATTTGTCCATCTTATCCGAATTGAAGTAAAGGGTCTTGGAATCGGGAGACCACTGGAGTCCGGTAAGGTAGCCGGAGGTGAATGAGGTCATTTTCTTTGCTGAAGACATATCCGAAGAGGGAGCCGTATATACCTGATATTCGCCGTCGGCATCGGAGAGATAAGCGATGGTACTGCCGTCAGGTGACCATGACACATTGCGCTCGTGTGAACCGGGTGAGCGAGTGATATTGTAGGTGACACCCTGTTTTGCGGGGAGTGAGAAAATATCGCCACGTGCGGTTACAAGCACTCTTTCTCCGTCAGGTGAGAGATCATAGGAACTCATCCTTTTCGATGCATCACCAAGCTCGGTACGGCACCAGATGTTATCGCTGGCAAGGGTAATGTTTACTTTTGTGCAGGTACGATTCTTTACTGAGAATTTGTAGAGATATCCTCCGTTTTCGAAGACAATATATTCGGATGAAGCAGAAGGAAACTTGATATCATATTCGGTGAAATCGGTCACCTTTTCGGTCATTTTTGTCTTTGTGTTGTATACGAACATATTCATTGTCCTATCTCGGTCTGAGAGGTAGAAAATTTCGTTACCGATCCACATCGGGAAGATGTCCTGATAGGGATTATCGGTTATTTTTTCCAAAGAGGTGGTACCTACCTTGTGAATCCAGATATCATCCGCCTGACCGCCCTTGTAATATTTCCAGGTGCGGAATTCGCGAAACATCCTGTTCATCGCCAGATATTTGCCGTCAGGTGAATAAGAGCAGAATCCGCCCTCTGTAGATGGTATCTGCTCTGGGACTCCACCATTTACCGAAACCTTATATAAACGGCCTCTAAGGCCGGAAAAGGTATACCACCTGGTGCGGAAGATTATCTGGCTGCCATCAGGAGTCCAGTTCATCACAATATTGTTTGGTCCCATACGGTCGCCCATATCGTCTCGGTCGAGAGTTGCGGTCCAAGTGAGTCTCACCGGTTCTCCACCATCCAGGGGCATTGAATATACCTCGGTATTGCCATCATACTGGCCTGTAAACACGATTGTTTTGCCATCGGGGGAAATTTTTGGAAATACCTCATACCCGACATGTGAGGTGAGTCTGGTAGCAGCGCCTCCATCAGCATCCACGCTGTAGAGGTCACCGGCATAACTGAACACGATCTTGCCGCCTCCTATTGTAGGGAAACGCAGCAGACGGGCCTGATTATCTGACGCGGATGATAGGATCGGAAGCGCCAGAATCAATAATGACAACAGTTGTTTTTTCATAAAATATGATATTAAAGTAGTTTAAAGAATATTCAGCGACTGTTCTTTGATCTTTTCCAGTTCATCCTTCATCATGACAACAAGCTTCTGAATCCCGGCATGATTTGCCTTGGATCCGATGGTATTGATCTCTCGTCCCATCTCCTGAGCAATGAATCCCAGCTTGCGTCCGGGATATTCCTCATTATCAAGAGTTCCTTTGAAATAACTGCAGTGCTGGCGCAAACGCACCTTTTCCTCATTTATATCCAGTTTTTCAACATAAAAGACAAGTTCCTGCTCAAGACGCTCCTGATCCGGATGTAGTGATAGTTCCTCGATACGACTGATGATGCGCTGCCTTACGGTCTCTATCCTCTCCTGCTCGAATTGCTCTATCTCATCCAAACACTCTTCAATTCCGGAAACTTTCGAGAGTACATCTTCGCGTAAAACAGCTCCTTCCTTGAGACGAAATGTGTCAAGTGCATCAGCGGCTCCGCATATCGCCTTAAAAAGCTCTTCCCACTCCTCTTCTTTAAGTTCCGGTATCTTAGACTCCACTACATCAGGCATTTTTAGAAGTGCCGGCAGCAGATCCTCTCTATCAAGATCGGCCATAGGGCTGTTGTCCAGAATCGAACAGAGCTGTTTATAATAGCCCAGCAGCACTTGAGCATTAATGGAGCGGGCTGAATTATCTCCGTTTTGCTCTACGCTGGCAAACAAGTCGATGTTGCCTCTATTGAGTCGCTGTATGAGATATTGGCGTACCGAAATCTCCTTTTCGCGAGGAATTACCTGCGTCTTTATGGTGATGTCTGCATTCTTTCCATTGAGAGAGCGGATTTCAATCAAATATTTGTCTTCTGAGATCAGGCATTCCGCCTTGCCGTAACCTGTCATTGAACGTGTCATAGCACAAGAGGTATAAAATATATCAAAGTAAGCGTTTTTTTCTTATTTTTGCAAGTCGGATCACAGGATAACTGTCACTATATTTATTCGCACTATGGAAGAAATTGTTAAAAATGAGATGCCCGAGCGCAATCTTAATTTTATTGAAGAGATCATCGAGGCCGACCTGGCCAGCGGTAAACATAAATCAATTATTACCCGTTTCCCTCCGGAACCTAACGGATATCTTCATATCGGCCATGCAAAGAGCATTTGCCTCAACTTCGGACTGGCGCAAAAATATGGTGGACGCACCAACCTGCGTTTTGATGATACCAACCCTATCAAAGAGGACGTAGAATATGTTGACTCCATAAAGGAGGATATCGAATGGCTTGGATTTGAATGGGCCAACGAATTTTACGCATCGGATTATTTCGAACAACTCTATCAGTGGGCAATTCTCCTTATCAAAAAAGGTCTTGCATATGTTGATGATCAAACACAGGAAGAAATACGTATAACACGCGGCACAATCAGCACTCCCGGAGTAGAAAGCCCCTGGCGCAACCGTTCCATTGAGGAAAATCTCCGCCTTTTTGAAGAGATGAGAGAGGGGAAATATGCCGAGGGAGATAAGGTACTCCGCGCAAAAATAGATATGGCACACCCCAACATGCTTATGCGCGACCCTCTTATGTACCGTATCATCCACGCATCGCACCACCGAACAGGCGACCTTTGGTGTATCTATCCAATGTATGACTATGCTCACGGTCAGTGTGACTCGATAGAGAGAATAACACACTCCATATGCACTCTTGAGTTCGATGTACACAGACCTCTCTACGACTGGTTTATTGAGAATTTGGAGATATTCCCCTCCCACCAGTACGAATTTGCTCGCCTCAACCTCACCTATACTGTAATGAGTAAGCGAAAACTCCTCGAACTGGTACGTAATAATTTCGTAGAAGGATGGGATGACCCACGCATGCCGACAATTTGTGGGCTGCGCCGCAGAGGATATACTCCCGAGAGCATCCGTATGTTTGCAGATAAGGTAGGAGTGGCAAAACGTGACAATGTCATAGATCTCTCGCTTCTGGAGTGGTGTCTAAGGGATGACCTCAACCGTCGTTCCAATCGCTATATGGCAGTTATAAACCCTGTAAAACTGGTTATTGATAATTGGGACGAAGGAAAAGTCGAGTTTTTTGAAGCCCCGATGAATCCGGAATATCCCGACGGTCCCAAACGTAAGATAGCATTTACGAAAGAGATGTACATCGAAAGTGAGGACTTTATGGAGGAAGCTCCAAAAAAGTACCATCGACTCAAACCTGACGGTGAAGTACGCCTCAAATATTCTTATATCGTCAAATGTGTTGACTTTTTAAAGAATGAAGCGGGAGAAGTTGTGGAAATTCACTGCACATACGATCCCACCAGCAAGCCGGGTGCGGGTCAATGGCGCTCTGTCAAAGGCACTATTCACTGGGTTTCGGTTACCAATTCGAAAAAGATTACCGTCAATCTATTCGACAAACTCTTCACTGAAGAACAGATGGGTTCCATTCCTGAAGGAAAGGACTACAGAGAGTATCTCAATCCCGATTCTTTGGTGGTGAAAGAGGCATTTGCCGAGCCCGATCTTCTTACGGACGATTCTGGCATAGCGGTACAGTTCGAACGTATCGGATACTTTATAAAAGATCCAAAAAACGGGGGCTACAACAAATCAACCGGCCTGAAGGATTCCTTCAAATTGTAGAATATTTGCGAATGATTTCCACGGTGGAATCACCGTTAAATACCGAAAACAGACCCTGCGGCTCCTGCGCAGGGTCTGCTGTGTATGGATCCCCCTTCTGCCAGTAATCATGTTCTGTTGATGGCTCAGCAATGCCTGCCCAGCCCCAAAAATTGCATCCCGCAATAACTCCTCCCAAAAGTCTTGATTGTTTCACCAACTCAAAAACAAAACTATAATAGAGATCGCGGTGTTCCGTAGTGCTCTCCTTTGAGAAACTGAATCCATCGCGAGGATATCCGAATTCTTCAATGATAATAGGCTTACCCAAACGTCCGGCTATAGGCAGATGCTCCTCAATATATTCGTAAGACTTAGATATGGAACGCTCCAAATCTTCCTCATTGGGATTAATGCGACTTGACCAACCCCAGTTGGTAGGCCAGATATGAATATTGATATAGTCGATCTCGGGATATGAATGGATGAGTTCTACCAAGGCCATATCGCTTTCACAGCCATATTTACCTTCACTACCGGTAGAAATCATATGGTTTGGATCAAGGCTTCTGATCAGTTGCGCAGTCTCCCGGATCCATTCGGCAAAGAGAAGACGATTGCTATTATCACCCAATGAAAAAGGACGCGGTTCGTTGCATATTTGCCACGAGAATATGGCAGTATCCTCGCTGTAGGGGCGCCCGGTAATGGTATTTGTGCGCGAGACTATGTCCGTAACATATTGACTGAAGAGTGCTTTTGCCTCTTTGTTGCGCTGAAACCGCACCATATACTCCATATAAGCATCCCCGCCATCAATCAACGGGATCGGACAAGGTGGAGCTCCTGCCCACATCAGGTATTGTCCGAAGCCTCCGCTCCATTCCCAGGCGTTGTTGAGATAGAGTACTGCGGACATATCTCGCCGGCCAAGCTCCACCATGAGATAGTCCAGCGCACGAAGTAAAGTCTCATCATATTCTCCAGGGGCCTTTTGTAGCGTGGGCTCCACCTTAGAGTGGGTCCCGTCAGGACCGTCAGCACCTACCAATATCCTAAGATTATCCACACCCATAGCGTGGAGGGAATCCAGTTCACGGTGAAGTCGCCCCCTATCGCCACCCTCCCCATCAGAAGCGAGTATCACACCATACCAAAAGTTTGTTCCTATGAAGTAGTAGGGCTCAGTCCCTAAAGAGGCAGGGGGATATATCTGCCCTTCACGTACGTGCCAGTAGCCGCTTCGCTCTTCCGTACAATTACAGCCGCAGATAGTTGCCATCAGCAGGCAAAGCGAGATAAGTATCGCTGCGCGTGAAATATGAAAAGGTAGTCTCATTGCCTCTCCTGCTCAAAGCATTCGCCTTCGGCGAAAAATGAAAATTACAAAAAGTACCACTGTCAGCATCAGGCCGCCAAGCAGCAGAATATCCCAAAGGCCGCCGATAAGTGGCAATTTGATATTCATTCCGTAGATGCTCGCAATCAGAGTCGGAGGCATCAGCAGCAGAGATACCAATGTAAATATTTTCATGATTTTATTCTGCTCGAGGTTGATAAGACCAAGCACCGTATTCTGAAGGTATTCGAGACGCTCAAAGCTGAAGTTGGTATGATTGATCAGCGAAGAGACATCTTTTAGAAGGATATTCAGCTTATTGGTAACACTGTCCGGAGATTTTTCGCTCTTGAGAATACTCGAGAGCATACGCTGCTTATCCACGATGTTCTCGCGCACCATCATGGTATTTTCCTGCAGTTGGTTGATATCCAGTAGGAATTCCTCCCCCACATCTTCACCCAGACTAACCCTTTTACTGTACTGAGCAATCTCCTTCGACATCAACTCGATCATATCCGCATCGAGGTCAATTCTATTTTCCAGAATGCCGATCAAAATATGGTAACCTGTTGGATAAATGCGAGGATTGGCAATTATGCGCCTCTGAATATCAGTAAAGCTGCGCAGGGGTACTTGACGGATGGAGGTAATAGTATTATCGTTTAAGATAAATGATACCGACTCCATACTGTAATTTTCCGGTCCTGGTATAAGGAAGTCAGTATTGATAAATATGCTATCATGAGTTTCGGAATAGCGGGATGAACTCTCAATCTCCTCCGCCTGCGCACGGCTCTGAAGATTTGTATTGAGGAAATGCTCTACAGAACGTTTTTCCTCACCGGTAGGATCGAAAAGATCAATCCAGAGAACATCTTCTTGAAGGAGGTTCTTTAAGATGTCGGTATTATCCGAGGTTGCTATCTGGTCATTTGATTTGTAAAAAATTCCAATCATTGTCTCAAGTGTTGGCTGGTGGATGTTTCCGTGAACAAAAACGGGGCTACAACCAGTTGACTCGGGGGTTCAGTTTCTCCAAAGCAACCCTCCAGAACTCGGTAAGGCCTGCACGCTTGTCGCTGTCAAGTGCAAACGAAATGTTTGACTTTAGGTAGTTTTCAGCATACTCTTCGGAAAACTGATGACAATGTTTTTTTATGGCATCACCGATATTGTCAGTCCCATAGCGGAGAGCCTCGTTGAACTTTTTTACAAAGTCTTGCCCCAGCGGCTTATTGGCCGTCCAGCAAGCAAAAACAAATGGTTTGCCAGTGAAGTCTACCCATTCACGGGCAAGATCGTATGTATATGCAAAACGCTCTCTTTCTGCAAGGGCTTTGTCCCCTATCAACAGATAACTCAGAGCAGGATTTATCCCCTCCGATTCGTAGTCAAATTGTAAGAATTCCGGATAGATGTGCCAGTAATCGCGGCAAAGAACTCTGGTCAGAAGCTGTGACGTGCGAGAGTCACCGTCCATATTGATATGGCGTATCTCTTTTAGCGGAACACCGGAACAGAGAAGTACGCTTGCCACCTTGTCAGTGGCGCCGATACAATAATCGGATATGATGTGGGCATCAGTGAGCGAGGGAATAATCGCCACGGGGACTATACCCACATCGCTACGGTCAGAAAGCAGATTATCGGCTGACTCTGCAGGAGAGCAAAACTCCATTACAATCTCGTCCATAATCGGAGAACTCTCCAGACCATAGATGAAAGGAATTGTATTGAGATACTTTATTGCTGAAATTCTGACCATTCTGCAAAAGTAATAAAATTATCTGTTTCTGACTCTGAAAAGCCACATTCCTATGAAAGTGAGTAAACCGTTGACAATCAAAAGTGTGAATCCCAGATCAAATCCGAAGTATTTCTTGCCCACAGCATTGAAAACAAAGCAAATCACGGGAGCTGCAATTGCTATCCATGGTACTGCATGGTCACGAACCTTATACTTTGTAAGAATGCCGAAGAAAAAGAGGCCCAAAAGAGGACCGTAAGTGTAGGATGCCAGTTTGTATACAAGATTTATCACAGCATCGTTGCTTACAAGATATAGCACCAGGATAATTAAGAGGAAAATGAATGCCACTCCTGCATGCACCAATTTGCGTATCTTTTCCTTACGTGACTCCGAAAGATCCGTACGGGTCTTGAATTTCAGAAAATCTACGCAGAAAGAGGTAGTAAGCGAAGTCATCGCCGCTCCCGCACTCGGATAGGAGGCGGAAATTAGGCCGATTAGGAAAAATATACCGGCTCCTATACCGAAATACTGGCTTGCGATAATAGGGAAAAGTTCGTCTGTTTTATTGATTCCGATTGCCTCAAAACCTCCAAGATGCTGTGCATAAACGCATAGGAGAGCTCCCATTAGCACGAAAAAGTAGTTTACCACAACGATTATGATAGATGTGGTGTACATATTCTTTTGGGCTGCCTTTATATCCTTGCAGGCGAGATTTTTCTGCATCATCGCCTGATCAAGGCCAGTCATTGCAATTGTAACAAAAATACCGGATATAAACTGTTTTAAAGCGTTGGTTCCGTGGCTCCAGTCCCAATCAAACCAAGTGGTGAAAGGACGACCGTAGCCAACAGCATCAGGATTGCTATTGAGGGTACCGCCCAGGTTCGAGAACAACTCGCCGAAAGACAAGCCCATATTTCTGCATATATAATAAATTGTCAGACCAACAGCGATCAACATGAATGTAGTCTGCAGTACATCAGTCCAGATAATGGTCTTGACACCCCCTTTGAAAGTGTAAAAATAGAGCAGAATCAGGAATATCGCCGCAACAAGTATGAATACGGCCAGAGGTGACGTAGCATCCACCATGCTCCGTGGAATAAATGTGAAGAGCACCACAATCACCACGAAAATCCTAACTGCCGCACCCAATACACGGGAAACCATAAACACAGTGGTACCTGTCTTATGTGACCTGCTTCCGAACCTATCTCCCAGATAGGTGTAGATTGAGGTAAGATTCATCTTGTAAAAGAGTGGAAGCAGCACTCTTGCCACTACGATATAGCCCACGACAAAACCGAGCACCAAGGGCATATAGTAAAAATTCTGCACCCAGACATTGCCCGGAACAGAAATGAATGTTACTCCCGAAATAGATGCTCCTATCATACCATAGGCCACAATAGGCCATGGAGCTTTCCTATCACCGGAGAAAAACGAACTGGATACCGCTTTTCTGCCGGTCACCCAGGAGATGACAAACATCAGCAGAGTATATGCGGCAAAAGCCAAAAGGAAGAGCGCAAAAGGAAATTCGTGTCTCATAACTCTCTATAAAGTTAGGGGTTGAAAATCTGACGGGTCTCTATGGAACGTCCCAGAGTCAGCTCGTCCGTGTATTCCAGATCGTCTCCGAATCCCACACCGCGGGCAATAGCTGTTACCGTCACCGGCAAAGAAGATATCTGTTTATATATATAGAAAGAAGTGGTCTCACCCTCCATACCGGTACTGAGAGCCATCACCACTTCCTTAATACCATAATTACGGATCCTATCAATTAGCGGAGAAATCGCCAGATCTCCGGGTCCTACGCCATCCATCGGAGAGATGATACCTCCAAGTATGTGGTATAGGCCATTATAGCAGCCGGTGTTCTCAATGCTAATTACGTCACGTAAGGACTCCACCACGCATACGATTGCCCTATCTCGGCGGTTGTCAGAACAATAGGGGCATACACCGTCATCAAATATCATCCGACACACCGGACAGTAGCATATCTGACTTTTTAGAGAGATAAAGGATTCCGAGAAGCGAACAACATTCTCCAAAGGCTGTCTAAGGAGATGCAGTGCCAGCCTGAGCGCTGTCTTGCGGCCTATTCCGGGAAGGGAGGCAAACTGCTCTACTGCATCGTCCAGGAGTTTGGATGAATAGTTACTCTTGTACATTGTCGCTATTATTTAGCAAGGTATGCGTCAACCGCCTTCCTTACCGAGCCATGCTTGAGAAGAAGTGACTGCGCAAATTCGTAGTCCTCAATCTTTGTCTCATCCATAATCATCCTCGTGCCTCGATCAACGAGCTTAGCATTGGAGAGCTGCATATCGACCATCTTGTTGCCCTTCACATGACCCATACGGATCATAACGGAAGTTGATATCATATTGAGAATAAGTTTCTGTGCAGTACCGGCTTTCATACGGGTACTACCTGTCACAAACTCAGGACCTACAACAGCCACAATTGGAATCTCAGCCTCTTTTGATACGGGAGCACCCGGGTTGCAAGTTATACATGCAGTCAGTAGACCCCTGCTGCGAGCTTCGCGTATGGCTCCGATAACATAAGGAGTAGTTCCGGAGGCAGCAATGCCTATTACTACATCGTTAACGGTAACCCCATAGGGCTGCATATCCTCCCAGCCACCTTCAAAACTATCTTCAGCCGCCTCTACAGCCAAACGTATAGCCCTATCGCCTCCGGCAATAAGTCCGATGAAAAGATCTACGGGGGCGCCGTAGGTCGGTGGAATTTCGGATGCGTCCAGTATGCCCAGACGGCCGCTTGTGCCGGCTCCGAGATAAAAGACCCTGCCGCCCTTTTTCATCCTTTCCACAATACCCTCAACCAGTCTCTCTATATTTGGAATACAACTCTCAACCGCAACAGGCACCTTATGGTCCTCTCGGTTCATATTTTCCAGCAACTCACGTATCGGCATTTTTTCCAAATTGGTATAGTTTGATGCCTGCTCGGTAACTCTCATCTCTTCATCTTCTCTATTATTGTTCTTTATGATACTGAATCAGACCGTCTATGGGACTCTTCAGCACTTTACCCATCTTCATGCCAACCGTAGTGACCGCCTTTTCGAGCAGGTCCTTGTAGTAGAACGCAATCGAACCCACAAAATTTATAGGATATTTGCGAAATTCGTAGTGGATGATATTTCTTCTGAGGAATTCCTCGAAACTGCTCCTGATCAAGGACGCAATGTGAGGATGATTGCGGAATTCGTAAATAAAGGGCGAGAATGAGGCTAAAAAGCGGTTGGGAAGCTGCTCACGATAGACCTTCTGCACTATCGCCGGATAATCCAGACCGTATCTATTGACAAATTCCTTTTCAATGGGTTCGGGAAGAAGACCCTTAATGAAATCCGAAATAAGCCTTTTGCCAAGATAGGCTCCAGAAGCCTCGTCCCCGAGGATAAAGCCGCCGGCACGAACATTTTTGACAATATCTTCACCGTCATAGAAACAACTGTTGGAGCCTGTGCCGAGAATACAAGCAATTCCGCTGCTGTGGCCGCAAAGGGCGCGTGCTGCCGCTAAGACGTCTGATGCGGTAAAACATTCTGATACGGGGAATACGGCTTTAAAACATCTGTTAAGTTTTTCGTTTATTTCACCTCCTACAACTCCCGCTCCATAAAACCAGATCTTCTCCACATCTTCTCCTGTAACATCCTTACCCACAACAGGAAGCAGGTGTTCCTTCAAAATGGTTATAAAGCGTTCATCATCCATGAAAACGGGATTCATCCCTTCGGTGGAAATTGATTTGACCTCACCGCTATTGAAAATTGCTCTCCAGTCAACCTTGGTAGAGCCGCTATCTGCTATCAGTTGCATATGTATAACAATATTTACGGTTGAAACAAAATACAAAAATAACTATAATAATCGAAACTCCAGCAAAAAACAGCTGTTTGGCTAATAGATGATTATACCCGCCACAGCAGCTATTATCAAGAGAAGTATAGGATTGAACTTTTTCCAGATTGCGAAAAAACTCACTGAAAATATCACGATACTCACCCAATCCACAAATGTCTCCCTGTTGAGAAACATCAGAGCAGCAGCACCTATCATGCCGGTCATCACAGGTCTCATCCACGAAAGAGCGCTTTTGACAATGTGGTTGTCGTGAAGCCGACGATAAAAGATGGTAATAATCGTCATTAGAGTCAGTGGCGGCAGACAAACTGCAAATGTAGCCAGGAGTGATCCCCAGATGTTGCCTGTAACGGTGTAACCGACATAAGTGGCGCAGTTGATTGCAATCGGGCCGGGAGTCATTTGTGAAATAGCCACTATGTCGGCAAGTTCGATTGATGTGAGCCAATTATTATGCACTACAATCTCATTCTGAATAAGCGAAATCATCGCATATCCGCCCCCGAAACCGAAAAATCCTATTTTAAGATAGGAAAGAAAGAGTTGAAGATAGATCATGGCTTCACCTCCTCTCTCTTTTTGCCGCAAAGGGCGGCTGAAACACCTACAGCAGCTCCACCAAGAAGAAACCATATGGGTGAAATGCCGGTCAGCCAAACCACTACCGCCACACCCAGTGCCAATGCGATGAAATACCACTTGAAACCCTTCATCATATTTATAAAAGGAACCGCAATCATTGCGATCACAGCCGGCCTAATGCCCTTGAAGGCTGCCTCAACAACTGGATTTGTGCTAAATCCGCTCAAATATATCGCAATAAGCAGAATTATCACAAATGGAGAAATTGATACGCCGATTACGGCCGCAAGTGATCCCCACCAACCCTTCATCTTGTAGCCGACAAATACGGCAGTATTGAGTGCGAAAGGCCCCGGAGCCGACTGTGCAAGGGTAAACTGGTTGTAGAAATCCTCCCTGTCAAACCACTTTTTACGGTCGACAACCTCCCTTTCTATCATCGGTATCATTGCATAGCCGCTACCGAATGTAAAGGTACCCAGTTTGAAGAATGTCCAAAATAATTCCCACAGCATAGCGGGCACAAAGATATCAAAAGATGGAAGATAATGACAAAATCATCACCCGAATGGTATAAAGTTCTTCTTAAGTTCCTCCATCTGCTCCGGAGTGAGTCCGGCCGGCACAAAATCCATTGCACGGGCTCTCACATATATCTGCGCCGACTTGTTGAGAATATCTATCATATCAAATGCCTCAACGGGGTCCTTTCCCACTGCGAGCACACCATGCTTCTCCCAAAGCACTACATCATGTGAACGCAACTCTTCAAGAGTCTTCTCTGCCAACTTCTGAGAGCCCGGGAGTGCATAAGGGACTATACCAAGCCCTTTAGGACAGAAGATATAGGTTTCGGGAATCAGACTGCGCAGAAGAGTACCAAGCACATCTTTTTCCAGAAAGGGGGCGTGGTGGGACATCGCCACGAGCTCCGTCGGATGAGTGTGCATCACTGCCCTGCAAGGTGAGCCGCTTTGCAGAAAATAATTGTGTATCGCGAGATGCGAAGGGAGTTCGGAAGTAGGTCTGACAGGCCTCTCGGCAACTATTACATAGTGGCGTCCATCATCGCAGATGCGTATCACAGCCATATTGGCCATAGGATCCGAGGCCACATCGCGCATACGGGTTCCCGTGCCTGTTACCAACAGAAAAGCACCTGCCAGAGCAGGGACATCCACGCCACCGTCCAGTTCAACCGAAAGCGGAGAAATGCCCTCGAAGAGCTTCTTATACTGTGAAACATTGCAAGAAATATTACCCCCGTTACGCTCCGCCCAACCTTTCTCCCACAAATATCCGGCAGCCTCAGCCATCATACGAACAACACTATTATAATTCTTTTTCATAATAATTAAGATTTAGTTGGTGTAAAGTTAATCAAAATATGGTTATTCATAAAGTTTAGATATAAAACAAATAGTGACTTTTTGTCTCGTCCCTTTTCGAAAAACACAAACTTTGATAAGGCACTGTATTTGCAATTCTAATTTATAATAATTCTATTGTACAATTCAAAAATTATGTTTAAATTTGCATAAAACAATTGTTATGATAACAGTCGATAGAAATAAATGTCCTCACGACCACATTTGTCCATTAATCAATATTTGTCCTGAAGGTGCCATTACACAGGGAGTCGACGGATATCCGATTATTGATTACAGCTTATGTATAGAGTGTGGACTTTGCATAAGAAAATGCCCAATGAGGGCGATAAAACAAATTTGATCTAATTATTAAAATTTTTAAAACAAACTATTATGGCTGCAAAATTTTACAAATGCCCCATCTGTGGCAATGTTATAGGAAAAGTTGTCGATTCAGGCGTTCCTGTGGTATGCTGTGGCAAACCTATGGAAAAACTTGTTGCACATACTGAGGATGCAGGTGGTGAAAAACACGTACCTGTAGTAACCAAGTTGAATGATTGCACAATTAAGGTAGAGGTAGGCAGCGTAGCTCACCCTATGACACCGGAACATCACATAGCCTTTATCTATTTAGAGCATGAGAATGGTGGTGTTCGTATTGGACTTCCCCACGATGGCAAACCTGAAGCTCAAATCTGCACTTGTTCAGGAAAACCTATTGCCGTTTACGAGTATTGCAATCTGCACGGTCTCTGGAAAAAAGAGCTGTAGGATAAAAAAAACAGCAAGAGACCATAAAGCAGTATTCCAACTGCATTAATGAAAAATGAGGTGCTCAATTGAGCACCTCATTTGTTTTTATATCTTAAATCTTCAACTTTAACCCGGCTTTTCCAAAAATCCAGGTCAAAAGTACGCAAAGGAGTGAAAAACAAATAGAGTTGAAAATGCCCAAAATTCCCCCATTCATCCAAGCAGGAGTTGAAAAGCCAAAGATAGTCATAAGGCTGTAGAGCAGATGGGGCATCATATAGCAAGTCAGGGTAGCTGTGCCGGCCGGCTTTACGAAGTTTAGCAATCCTGACTTCCCTATTGATACGAGCCAACTAAGGAGCCCATACATTCCAACCGAAATTGCCGATGAGATAAGCACCCAAGGAAGTGTTCCGCCGATCTTATCTATAATCCACCACCTGCGGGTGAACCAAGTGGCAAGTAATAGGAGTATTACCGCCCCCACGGCAGCCAGAGCCTTTGTATGAACTCTCTTCCGATCCAACTTCATAGAGACAACCGATAGCAGTACTCCACTCATCGTCAAAAGTTGTGTATGTCCATTGCCCAAGTGGAGGGCATCGGTAAAGTCTCCCAAGATATTAGTCTTGGGCAGACCGAAGAGAAGTCCGCTTTCTGAAGTGGAAAAACCATCGCGAAGAGGAGTAAGGAGCATATTTACCAGCACCAATGCACCCCACACCATCAATATATATTTCAGGCGTGCCCTGGTAAAGAGATAGGTCACCGCACAGAAAAGATAACTCCATCCGATCAGCCCTAAAATACCCCACCAACGTGCACTCATACAACATCCTGCCCTATCTTTCAAAACAAAACCAAGAAAAACCAGAAGAGCCAATCCTATGATTTCAAGCCATGTTTTAGACCTGTAATTCCAGATTAGAAAGAATGCTGACAGTAGAAGAAGTTTATAAACAGGAGCAGATAGAAGAGCATCCGGAGACATTCCACTCTCCGTATTTACCAGAAAAACGCCCATAACTATAAGAGCAAATGATCTGGTCAAAATGTGGCTCAGCGTGCTCGTAGTGCTTTTACCCTTTGCATAACGCCCCTCTAACGCATAAGGAATGGACATTCCCACTACAAATAGAAAACAGGGAAAAACTATATCGGCCAGGCCGAGAAAATCCTCACCTGCTGCTGCATGCCCGAGCCGGCGCGGGTAATCGGTAATTCGCCAAAGGTCATTTACGAAGACCATCAGCACCATCACCATTGCCCTCAGAAGGTCAATAGCGTGATTGCGCCGCGAAAAATATTGTTGCTCCATAAGATGAGTTTCAAAATTATAGAGTCAAAGATACAAAAAAAGGGACGACTTTTACGTCATCCCTTTGATGTAGCCCCAACGAGATTCGAACTCGTATTTCAACCTTGAGAGGGTTGCGACCTAACCCTTAGTCGATAGGGCCATTTGTAAACGGACTGCAAAGATAAATATAATATTGAAAAATCCAATATTTTCACCGCTTTCCGTCAATCAATTACCGAAATCGTCATAAAGAATAGACTCCGGCTCAACTCCCAAACTGTCAAGAAGAGTATTGACCGACTGTACCATCATTGGAGGGCCACACATGAAGTAGAGGATATCTTCGGGAGCTTCGTGGTTCTTGAGGTAAGTCTCATAAAGCACTGAGTGTACAAAGCCCGGAAAATATGGAACTCCTGCCGCATCTGCCTCAGGATCCGGATAGTCAAGGGCAAGATGAAATTTGAAGTTGGGGAATTCCTTTTCAAGGGCCTTATAATCCTCAAGATAGAAAGCTTCCTTTAGGCTCCGGGCACCGTAGAAAAAGTTGACCTTACGAGTAGTCTTCTCAGTCCTGAACAAATGCATGATATGGCTACGCATGGGAGCCATACCTGCACCACCGCCGATGAATAGGAACTCCTGCTCTTCCGCTACCTCATCGGGCACGAAGAATTCCCCGTAAGGACCGGAAATCATCACCTTGTCGCCAGACTTTAGCGAGAAAATATAGGAAGAGCAGATGCCCGGATTTACATTTTCAAATTTACCGGTCTCGCGGTCTATCGGCGGAGTGGCGATACGCACATTGAGTTTTATCACATTGCCCTCTGCGGGGTAAGTAGCCATAGAGTAAGCTCTCAGAGTCGGGGTGGAATTGACCATCTTGAGGTCAAACATACCCATCTTTTCCCAGTCCTGACGATACTTGTCCTGAATCTCAAAATCTCGGTAGTTGACAGTCATGTCGGGTACATCCACCTGAATGTAACCGCCGGAACGGAAATTGAGATCCTCTCCTTCGGGAAGTTTGACGCAGAATTCCTTGATGAAAGTGGCTACGTTATCATTGGAAACAACCTCACACTCCCACTTCTTAACGCTGAGTGTAGACTCCGGTACGATAATTTTTAGGTTATCCTTGACCTTTACCTGGCAACCGAGGCGCCAGTTGTTCAATATCTGCTTGCGGGTGAAAAAACCCACCTCAGTAGGAAGAATGCTGCCTCCCCCTTCAAGCACCTGGCACTTGCACTCTCCGCAGGTGCCCTTTGCCCCGCATGCAGAAGGAAGAAATATCTTTTCGTTGGCAAGAGTAGCGAGGAGAGAATTTCCCTGGGGAACGGCAATTTCCTTACTGCCGTTGTTAATATTGATAATGACGTTGCCCGAAGGGGTAAGTTTCGCTTTTATATAGAGCAACAAAACTACCAGCGGCAAGATAAGCGCCAGAGATGCAACTACAGTGATAACTAAAACATTGACATTCATATTATCCTACAATTTTATACCCATAAAACTCATGAAGGCAATACCCATGAGACCGGTGATGATGAATGAAATGCCGAGACCCTTGAGAGGCTTGGGAACATTGGAGTAAGCAAGTTTCTCTCTTATGGCGGCTATTGCTACGATAGCGATAAACCAACCGAATCCAGAACCGAGGCCGAAGGAGAAGGCTTCACCGACATTTGCAAAGCCTCGCTCTTGCATAAATAGCGAACCTCCGAGGATTGCGCAGTTGACTGCAATAAGAGGAAGGAAAATACCGAGGGAAGAGTATAGAGCGGGACTAAATCTCTCTACAACCATTTCCACAATCTGAACAATTGAAGCTATAACCGCTATAAAGACAATGTAACTTAGAAAACTCAGATCTATTGATGCATACTCGGGACTGAGCCACTTGAGAGCACCAGGTTCGAGCAGATACTTGTTTAACCAATAGTTTATCGGAAGGGTTACAACAAGTACAAATAGTACCGCAACACCAAGACCCGTAGCCGTCTTCACACTCTTGGAAACAGCGAGGTAAGAACACATTCCAAGGAAGAATGCGAACACCATATTGTCGACAAAAACCGACTTTACAAACAAATTAATGTATTCCATAATATTCCTCCTCTATTATTTATTCTTCCTGTAATTCTTTCTGAATAGCTCTCTGTACCCAAATAATGCCGCCCACAATGATTAAGGCCATCGGGGGTAGGATTACCAAACCATTGTTTTCATAAAAACCGCCATTAGCCATATACCAGCCCTGGGGGATGATTTGTAAACCAAACAAGGTGCCGGAGCCGAAAAGCTCACGTATAAATGCAATGATGACGAGAACCATACCGTAACCCATACCATTGGCGAGACCGTCTACCAGTGAAGGGAATGGCTTTTTGCCAAGCGCAAAAGCCTCAATACGTCCCATAATGATACAGTTGGTAATAATAAGACCAATATATACTGAAAGCTGTTTGCTCACATCGTATGCATAGGCCTTAAGCAATTCATCAACCAGAATCACAAACATCGCCACAATTACAAGCTGTACTATAATTCTGACACGATTGGGAATGGAATTGCGTATTGAGGATACCAGCATACTGGAGAAACCGGTAACTACTGTCACTGATAGCGCCATTACACAGGCACCTTTCAACTGGACTGTAACCGCAAGAGCAGAACAGATACCAAGCACCAGTACGGTGATCGGATTAGCCTTAAAAAAAGGATTTTTAAATATACTCTTATCCATAATAACTCTTATTTGGTTTGATGTTCGTGACCTTCGGGATTCCGGTTCTCGTTCTTGCGGCCGCAACCTTCACCATTACATGGCTCTTTACCGTTTTGGTCGTTATTGTGCGCTTCACCGCAAAATTCATCTCCGCAGCACGTATCAGAGCCGATTGCAGCACGCTTGATATTGAAATAGGGCTGATATTCGTTAAGCCACATTGCGATGGCCTGCTCAAGAGACTGACTGGTAATTGTACCGCCTGAGATGGCATCAACTCCATTCGGATTGTCTGCCTGCCCACCACCTTTTACAATTGAGATTGACTTGAAAACGCCCTCCTTTGAAAGTTTTTTGCCCACAAACCGGTTATAGAAAGAGGGATGAGCAATCTCCGCACCCAAACCCGGTGTTTCACCCTTGTGATCAAATACTGCTCCGTAGATGGTTTCAAAGTCGTCCTCTACTGCAATGTAACCCCAGACAGGACCCCAAAGACCGGCTCCGTAGCAGGGGAAGATGTTGAGAACCTTCTCACCGATCGTACAGACGAAGACAGGGAGCTGCAGCTGTTCGCGAAGAGCCTGAGCAGCTTCCGGAGTCTTGGCTGCAGCAATCTGTTTGATTATATTGTACTGTGCCTTCAGGTCGATTTCGAATGCCTCTCCCTCTATGACCTTGCCCTCATGGTTGAGCACAAAATCGTTGGTCATATGCATAGAATATAGAGCTTTGATATGTTCGCTCTTGTTCTCCTGCGCAGATGCATGCTCACCAAGTCTTGCTGTACGCAAAAGCGACTGCATTTTCTCAAGTGCGATGTTTTCTTGCTGTTTCGGCTTGAGTGCCGTCGATGCAAAGGCAAGAACACCTGCCACTATCACCACTAATAGAGTGGTATAGAAGATCGTGTAGATATTGCTGTTGGTATTCAATTTCATGATCTATACTGTTTTTGCCCTTTTTAATCTGCGTTTTATATTCCTGCCGACTACGATATGGTCAATCACAGGTGCGAAGGTATTCATCAATAGGATAGCGAGCATCATTCCTTCAGGATAACCGGGATTAAATAGTCTGATGATCACTGTAAATGTTCCAATCAGGAAACCGTAGATCCATTTGCCGTACTCTGTTTGTGCCGAAGTGACGGGGTCTGTTGCCATAAATACCGCACCGAATGCAAAACCTCCCATAATCAGATGATACCAGGCGGGAATAGCCATAGCACAATCGGCGGATGGAGCGGCAATATTAGCGATAAAGCCCATTACAAGACCACCAAAAACCGTTGAGAGCATAATCTTCCAACTACCGATCCCTGTGTAAATCAGGAATGCGGCACCCAAAATGATGGCCAACGTGGAGGTCTCGCCTACCGAACCGGGGATGAAACCGAAAAACATATCGCTTACCGAATAGTGGAGAGAGGAAAGACCATCTGAAGTCTGAGCAAGCGGAGTGGCACCGGAAAATCCATCTACTCCGGCAACCCATACCTTATCACCTGACATATGGCTGGGATATGCAAAGAATAGAAATACCCTGGCCACCAGAGCCGGATTCCAGATATTCATACCTGTCCCGCCGAAAATCTCCTTACCTATGATAACGGCGAATGCTACCGCTAGAGTAAGCATCCATAAGGGAGTTGTTACAGGTACAATAAGTGGAATAATCATTCCGGTAACAAGGTACCCCTCATTAACTTCGTGACCCCTAATTTGTGCCGAAGCAAATTCGATACCCAGACCCACTATATAGGAAACGAGATAGAGAGGGATAATCTTGAGAAATCCGAACCAAATCATCTCCCAAAACTCCATACCTGAATTAGAAGCAAGATTGTACTGGTAGCCGATGTTGTAGATACCGAAAAGAAGAGAGGGGACCAGTGCTATCATTACCACTGTCATGACACGCTTGAGGTCTACACTGTCCCTAACATGCACACCCTTTCTTGTAACACTATCAGGGACGAAGAGGAAACTCTCAAAAGCCTCAAAAGTCGAGTGAAGGAATGAGAGTTTACCCCCCTTGCTGAAGGTGGGCTTGATCTTGTCTGTCAATTTTCTGAGTTTGCTCATACTTTACCTCCTTTTATGACATCTCTTTAATCATGAGTTCGATACCCTCGGAAACTATGGACTGGATCTCTATTTTGGAAGGGCAAACAAACTCGCAAAGAGCCACATCCTCTTCTATAATCTCATAAATGCCGAGGTTTTCCATCTTTTCTATATCACCTGCAAGGATGGCCTTGAAGAGATAGACAGGGTATATATCCATTGGAAGAACCTTACCATAGACATCGGAGAGCACAAACGCTCTCTCGCCGCCATTGGTATTTGTATCCATGTTATATTGCTTGTACGGTAACATCCAGGAGAAGTAAGTTCGCGAAAAGCTGAACTTCTTCAAACGGAAAGGTTTTACCCAGCCGAACAACTCATGGTAGTTACCTTCGGGGAGGACTGTTACAAGACTGTCGTAGAATCCTAGGAAACCTTCTCTGCCCACAACTTTGCCTGAAAGCAAATCACCGCTAATAATGCGAATGTCACCATGGGCGAAATTGAAAAGATCCGAGATCTGCTCCATCGAAACGCCGGCACAGCACTTCACATATGAGGGATTTACAACTGCGGGGCCTGCAACTGCAATGGTGCGGCTCATGTCATAAACTCCATTAAGGAATAATTTGCCGATGGCAGCGACCAAAAAGATATCGACTGTCCAGACAATCTCTCCCTTGGAAATCGGGCTTATATGATTGATCTGGACTCCAACGTTGCCTGCAGGGTGTGGGCCTTTAAAATTGTGATATACAACACCTTCAAACTTGTTTAAAAAGGTGGGTGCAGATTTATTCGCATCAATAGAGAGATGAACGCCGCCTTCGGTGAGTTTGCCGAGAGCCATAATGCCAGCCTGGATAGCATTAAATTCTTCTTTTAGCACATATTCAAGCTCAGCTGCAAGTGGTGCCGTGGCCATTGCCGATATGAATATGGATTTGGGAGTCAAAGAGGGGTCTGCGATTATAGCGTAAGGTCTCTGTTTGATGCAGGGCCATAGGCCACTCTCAAGAAGCGCTTTTATGACACTCGCCCTGTCAAGAAAAACACCCGCCGGTACATTAAACTTTACAGCCGCCCCCGAGTTGTCGGATTTGATCCTGACCTCAAGCAGTTTGCGTTTCTCTCCGCGGATAATTGCGTCAATCGTACCGCTTACCGGAGAGGTAAAGAGAATGTCCGGATTCTTCTTGTCAGCAAAGACCGGTGTACCTGTTTTAACAACATCACCCTCTTTAACCAGCATTTTCGGGGTGAGATTACGAAAATCCGTGGGTTTGAGGGCGACAACATCAGGAACAACCGTCATGGATATTTTGCGAAGAGCCGCTCCTTTTACAGGCAAATCCAAACCCTTCTTCAATCTGATCTGTTCTGACATTATTGATTTTATATTTATTGATTTAACACTTAAGTATTTACAAGATTGGCCGCAAAGTTATACATAAAAAACGATATTTTATCCTTTGAAATACAATTTCTCGGGCTTATTTTTGCATAGTTATCAGTTAGTTATGAAAGGGCAGACAGAACAGATTTTTAGAGAGTTGAATCCGGCACAAAAAGAAGCCGTAAGCCATATCGACGGACCTTCACTTATTGTCGCAGGTGCAGGATCAGGCAAAACCAGGGTACTTACATGCAGGATAGCGAATATCCTTGCTCAAGGACACAATCCTTCCCGTGTGCTCGCTCTGACATTCACCAAAAAGGCTGCCGGAGAAATGAAGGAAAGGATCGCATCCATTGTGGGCGAAAGAAGTGCCGTAAGACTCTGGATGGGAACCTTTCACGCAATATTCATAAGATTTCTCAGAGAGTATTCGCATGAACTCGGTTATCCGCGCGAATTTACCATATATGACCAAAGTGACTCTAGAAATGCCATCAAACAGTGCATAAAGGAGCTTCAACTTGATGATAAAATCTACAAGCCGACTCAAATTCAATCCAGAATTTCGCTTGCCAAAAACAACCTCATCACGGTCAGCGGCTATTATGCAGATGCAGCCCTGATGGAATCCGATGCCGCATCCAGAAGAGGACGCATAGCAGATATTTACGCGCTCTATGTCAAAAAGTGCAAAACTGCTGGAGCAATGGATTTTGACGATATTCTCCTCAACACCAACATTCTGCTGAAAAATTTCCCCGATGCGAGGAATGCGATCTCTGCAAAATTCGACTACATTCTGGTGGACGAGTATCAGGACACCAACCACGCGCAATACATAATACTCAAAAAACTCGCGGAACGCCACAGAAATATTTGCGTAGTGGGAGACGACTCTCAGAGTATTTACGGATTCCGCGGAGCCAGGATAGAGAACATCCTCAAGTTCAAAAGAGACTACCCTGATGCAGCAGAGTACAAACTCGAACAGAACTACCGTTCTACAAAGACCATCGTTAAGGCGGCTAACAGCGTGATAGGCAATAACAGCAACCGACTCAATAAAGAGTGCTTCTCTGATGGTGCAGAAGGTGAAAAGATTGGGGTTATCCAGGCCTTCACCGAGCAGGAGGAGGCTTACCTCACCGCATCTTCTATTATTGGCCGCATATTTACGGAAAAAGCGCAGTATGGCGACTTTGCCATCCTTTACCGCACAAATGCCCAATCCAGAGCATTGGAGGAGGCTCTGCGCAAGAGAAACCTCCCCTACCGCATCTATTCCGGCCAATCCTTCTATGATCGCGCAGAGGTTAAGGATATGATGGCATACTTTAGACTTATAGTTAACACACGAGACGACGAAGCTTTCCGCAGAATAATCAACGTGCCTGCGCGCGGCATTGGGAACACTTCTCTCAGCCACTTATCGGCTGCGGCGGCAGAAGCCGGATCTTCGCTCTACGAGGCCATATTTCTCTCTCCGGAAAAACTTCTCGAAGCGGGACTCAAACCGGCAGCAGTAAACAAATTCATGAACTTCGCCACCCTGATAGAGCCGATCCATCAGGATTGGAGCACTACTGACGCCTTCGCTATCGCTCAGCGTATCGGTAATGATTCCGGCTATCTCGCTTCACTCAAAAATGACAACTCTCCTGAGGGAATCTCACGATTTGAGAACATTGAAGAGCTTTTCAACAGCATCAAGAGTTTTGTGGACGAAGAGAGTGAGACAAGAGCAATGGAGAGCGACTCCCTGCAAGAGGAAATAATAATCACGCTTAGCGACTATATTGAAAATATCTCGCTGATGTCGGAGATAGATCGCGAGGATCGGGAGATGGATGAAACCGAGATTGCAAACAAGATTACCCTGATGACGGTGCACTCCTCCAAGGGACTGGAGTTTCCTTATGTATTCATAGCCGGTATGGAGGAGAACCTATTCCCCTCTGCAGGATTGAATGGTGGTGAGATAGATATAGAAGAAGAACGACGACTCTTCTATGTAGCTCTGACACGGGCTCAGAAGTGCGCCACTGTCAGTTTTGCACGCAACAGGATGCGCTGGGGGCAGCAGGAGAGCAATCCGGTCAGCCGCTTTGTCCGGGAGATCGACAGCGGATGTCTTGAAAAGCCGGTTGGCGAACAGACACGGGTACCCTATCTCAAAGAGGAGTTTGCCTCTACTTCCAATAGGGTCAGCAGTAGACGCGAAAGTATGAAGAACCCCTCCCCAATCTTACGCAGATACGAATTATCCAAGAGTTTCACCGACGCAAGCAAACATACTCCCTCCGCCGGATTCCAACCCTCAGCTATATATGATCTCAAAGTAGGGCAGCGGGTCGAGCATGCCACTTTCGGTTTCGGAACTATCATTTCCTTTGATGGTAATGATGCCAATGCCAAAGCAATTGTAAAGTTTGATGACTCCGGCGAGAAGACTCTCTTACTTAAATTCGCAAAACTTCGCATAGTTTGAGATTTTTTTAAACGTTTGGCACATACATTGCATCTTGTAATGTCGAAGTTTTTCATAGTTTAAGTTTAGGTTAAGTAATGCGGCTTGTTTCCAATCTGACGGAGGCAAGCCGCATGAACATTATAGTTACTCTCACCTTTCTGACATATTTTGCTTAATTTTGAAATTCAAACAGACAAACTTTTAATTATGAACTTCAGAATATCCATCAGGCGGAGTCTGGTTTCTTCAATACTCACTATCGTTGCATACCTAGCTCTTACTGCACAGACTCAAGGCCTCTTTTCCATAGTGACCTGCCCTGCAGAAGAGACGTCCAAGGCTATGAATATCAGCTGGGGAGCAGATACCACCATTAATGAGTGTACAATAGAATATACTCTTGTGCGAGATAAGGGATGGAAAGCCTCCAGGATAATGGAAGGCACAAGTCATCTTTGCACTGTGTTTGACAAAGTTTATTCAAAAAAAGCAGACGGCGCCGACTTTTACGAAGATGCCGTTTTCCTCAAATATGAAGCAGCCCTAAAAAACCTGAGACCATGTAGCGAATACAAATATCGCATCGTAAGCGATCGGTACACCAGTGATACTTATAGATTCAAGACCTCCGGCCGGAACCGCTGGAGTGCCTGCATAATTTCCGATTATCATGTCTATCCGCCGCTGCGCGACCGTCTTCACAATGCAATGGCAATGATGGACAAAGTCCGCGAATATGACCCCGGATTTGACTGGGTACTACACCTTGGAGACATCACTGCCTGGGGAGGAAGTTACTCTTTCTGGCAAGAGATGTATGAAGAGGGGTATTTTAAGAATTGTATGTGGGCCGGCGTCAACGGCAACCACGACAATATGTCACGCGGCTATATCAAAAACACCAATCAATATTTCAAAGAGGCCAATTTCTATCCACGTAACGGTTATGAAGGAGAAGAGGGAGTTTGTTACTGGTTTTACTGGGGTGACGCACTATTCATAATGCTCAACAACGAGAGCATGAAGGATGAAGAGGGCCTCAAAGCAGCTCAGGAATGGATTAGAGAAGTAGTCGGAAACAATCCTGCCAGATACCGTGTGGTTTGCGAACATTACCAGTGGTTTTTTGGCGACAGCGGTAAAACATCGCAATACGGCAGATGGAGTGATCTGTTTGACGAACTTGGCATAGACCTCGCTCTGGCAGGCAATAACCATATCTATGTGCGTACCAACGCAATTTATCAGGGCAAAGAAAGCGACGGTAGAAAAGGTACGGTCTATATCCAGGCTCCATCCTCGGACAATGAGCGCGGCGTACCGGCCCCAAATCCAATTACAGAGAATATAGACAAAATCCGTTTTCGCTGGAGCGAAGGCGAAATGACTGTCGGAGCCATACATCTTGATGTAAACAAGAAGAGGATGAAACTCACCCTAATTGATCGCTACGGCAACATTCTCGACAGAGCGGAAGTAAAATCAAAAAAATAGCAAAGGCAATCGTCCTGATCGTTTAAAGCAGAAAAAACAATGCGAATGAAAAAGACCACAAAGCGAATTATAGCGATAGTATTCGCTGTGATAGTGATTTTTCCCATTATCCTTTTGGGATTATTATATTTCAATCAGGAAAAATTATTTTTTATCCCTGAAAAACTTAAGGCTGATTATGCCTTTGAATTCGATCAAAATTTTGAAGAAATCTCTATTCAATCTGATGACGGAGCTGTGCTAAATGGTATTTTGTTCAAAGCAGATACCACAAAAGGATTGATTTTCTACTTACACGGAAATGCGGGTTCCATACGTTCTTGGGGAAAAATTGCACCGGCATATACCGACCTTAACTACGACATCTTTATAATTGATTACAGAGGGTTTGGTAAAAGTGAAGGGAAAATCAAAGAAGAAAAACAACTCTATTCCGACACTCAAATTGCTTATGATGAACTGAAAAAGAGATACGATGAAAATGACATTGTAGTAATAGGGTACTCTATCGGGACCGGATTAGCCGCAGAACTTGCCTCAAAAAACAACCCTAAATTGCTAATTCTAGAGGCGCCTTATTACAGTTTTGAGGATTTGGTATGTGGCACCTACCACTTTCCAGGTTTTCTATTGAAATATAAAATCCCGACAAATAACTATCTGAAAAAGGTCAAGGCTCCGGTGATTATTTTCCATGGAACGGAAGACAAAATTATCAACTACGACTCCTCTCTCAAATTAGAAGCTGAATTTAAGGAAGGGGACAGACTTATCACATTGGAGAATCAAGGACATGCCAAGATAAGATCAAACGAAGATTATAAAGCCGAAATAGCGAAAATCTTAGCATGACGTCGGTTCTATGTAGGGAAACCATTTCACATACTGAGTTCCATCGAATCCGCCTCCAAAATCATCAAACCTATTCAGGTAAAATCCTTATCCTGCGGGAAAGTGGGTGAAGGTTGTTGGAACGGCGGCCAAGGTTTTTGACAAAGCCCAAATGAGCACCTTTAGAAGAGACCAAAAGGTAGCCCGGGGGGACTTCAGGACCAAATACAATGTTGTCTTTGGAGAGAAATTTAAGGGCATCCTCAAGGGAGAGTTCAACAGTGGGAAATGCTTTTTCATCCAAGACCGTAGAGATGGCCAGATCGGCCTCCGGAACCGTATCACGCCCTTTCTGTACGGCAACGGCCACTCCGGAACGAATTACTCTGAGAGAGGATTCCAATATCCTGATATCTGCGGCGAGAGCAGTAGGAAACACCCTCCACAAATCTCCCTTTTGTGAAAATGTAAATTTGCAGTTAACCTGTGATATATATTGCGCACAAGCCGGAATCTGACACTTTTTATTTTCTGAAGTTCTGAGAAATGGAGAATAGTCACCGTTTTTACGCAACAATGCAATGAAAAATCCCTCTCCCCTCTCTTCTCCGGGGAGGAATTGACGCTTCTCAATGAGTTCCGCACCGAGTTCAGATGCTATCCATGCGACATTTTCATCATTCTCTAGAGTATTGAATGTACAGGTGGAATAGATGAGAAACCCGCCGTCACTAAGAGCAGACCAGATATTCGATAGTATTCTTCTTTGTCGGGAAGCACAGAGACGGACATTGTCTAAAGACCACTCACTTATCGCATCGCGGTCCTTACGGAACATTCCTTCACCCGAACAGGGTGCATCCACTACCACAATATCAAAAAAAACGTCCAGAGAAGAGAAATCTGCAGGATCGTTGTTGGAAACAACGGCATTGGGATATCCCCATTTTGCAATATTCTCAGCCAAGATTGAAGCCCTGCTACGGATAACTTCGTTTGATAGCAGAAGATCATTGGAGCCGATAATCGAAAGAATATGAGTGCTTTTACCACCGGGAGCCGCACAGAGGTCCAGTATACGAAGTCCGGGGGCACCTGTCGAAGCACGATGTATCAACTTATCATTAGAATAGGCAAGCCCCGACCAATCTTCAGAACAATCATCATTCTCGGATAATTGCGCTATCGCCATTTTGAGAAATACCCCCGTATACATAGATGATGCCTCTTGGACGTAGTAATATCCGGCATGAAACAGAGGGTCTAATGTAAATGAAGGTCTGCTTTTGAGATATAACCCCTCACTGCACCAAGGGACATAACCATAAAAAATGTCAGAAAAATGCTCCGCAAGCTCTTCTGGGGTTATTTTTGCGGGATTTGCGCGAACTGAAAGAGAGGGTTCGCCATCAAGAGCAGAAAGGAGGCGACTTGAGCGCTCCTCTCCGAAATGTGTTTTAAGATTATTTACAAACTCAGCGGGATACATCAAAAGAAGAGAAATCTTCCGGCATCTGACCGCTGGCAGCTTTTGCTATGCCGTCTGTAAGTTTGTCAACAAGATTTTGGAGTTTACCTCCAATAACCATCTTCATCATAGTGTTGAGCTCTGCACGGAGTTCAATATGGAAATATGTGCGATTGTCATCCATCGGATCCATTATCAGAGAGAAAAGAAACGGAAATGGGGCCTGCCCGTCCTGCTCGAAATCTATCCTCGAAAAAGGAGTCCTTTTGTTGACCTTCATTCCGATTTCAAAACCCTGTACCTTTGCCGATATAGTGTCAGCATCAGCGGTAAACATATCCTTCTTATCTTCCGGAATGGCAGCCTCAAGGTTGCGAAGATCGGAAAAGACCGTATAAATCGAATAGGAAGGCCTATCTATGACTACGGTTTTGCCGCAAATCTCTTCCACCATACTATCTACCCCAGGTATCAGGCTTATATCTCCACTCGGCTAGCACCTCGAGATCTTCCGCCTTTATATAACCCGATGCAACCGCCTCTTCGAGGAGTGCATCATAATTTGACAGGGTGTGCAGTACCACATTAGCATCCTCAAATGCCTCACGTGTCCTATGGAAATTATACGAGAAGATGGCAACCATACCCTCAACAAATCCACCCTCTTGTGCAACACATTGTACTGCTGAAAGAGAACTCATCCCTGTGGAAATAAGATCCTCTACAATAACCACATTTGCCCCTTTGGGAAGGTCGCCTTCAATGCGGGCACCAGTACCATGGTCCTTAGCTTTGGGTCTGATATAGATAAAGGGCAATCCCAAGGCCTGAGCTACCAGAGCACCATATGCAATGGCACCTGTCGCCACGCCTGCGATAATATCCACATCATTGAAATGCTCCTTAATAACTGTTACTAAAAATCCGCAAATTTCGGTGCGCCTTTCAGGATAGGATAAAATCTTACGGTTGTCACAATAAATTGGTGACTTCCAACCTGATGCCCAAGTAAAAGGCTCTTCAGGCCTCAACTGTACCGCCTTAATTTCAAGCAGGTGGCGGGCAACTATTTTTTCAATATTTTCAATCATAATCTATTTTGGATTATCTTTGCAAAGGTAATAATTTTATTCGGTAAAACGATGTATCGTATTCACTTTGAAAGCCGTAATATCATAGTATGTTCTTCGGCCTCGGATGCGGAGGAAGATACCGGTGCTCTGGTGCTTAGCGTAGGAGAAAAAGAGCATCTGGGAAACATACCCCTGATGTTTGAGAAGTCACCGCGTATTCCTTCACTCTATATACCTACTTCTGACAGGGAGCGCGTTTGCAGTGAACTTTGCTCAAGGTATCGTACTCTTGAGGCGGCCGGAGGAGTAGTACGTGACGGTTCCGGACGAACGCTGATGATACTTCGCGGTGGTAGATGGGACCTTCCTAAGGGAAAATTGGAATCCGGAGAGAGTCGTCGGGAGTGCGCTCTGCGTGAGGTAGCAGAGGAGACAGGTATCGACCATCTTACCATCGGCAATCTAATATGCGTGACGCATCATACATATTCGAGAGGAGGCGAGCGTTTGCTCAAACATACCTGGTGGTATGAGATGAAATATGAAGGTACCACATCCCCCGATCCAATACCACAGACCGAGGAGAATATCGCAGTGGCGGAATGGGTGCCGGTTCAGGAGATTCCTGCCAAACTATCCAGCAGCTATACATCCATCAGGGAGGTATTCCGTCAGGCGGGAATTATCTGAGATCGGTAATTATCACATCTGCGGGCAAAGAATCAATATTCAAAGTAAAGTAGGAAGCCTCCCAGGAAGTTTCTTTGCTCGATATCGAGGTTACCAGCACAGTATAAATATAACCGTTTGCTCCCTTGTGTACTACCTTGAAACTTCCATCTTTCTTTTGCTCGACACTAGTGGATGAAAGCAACGAGAAAGGATTTTCCAAAGGATCGTCAGAGGAGTCATCTGCACTGCATATTACCAATTCCTCACTCTTGGGGCTGTAGAGCCACCTGGTTGTACCGTCGGATACTATGGTTAGCAGATCGCTGGTGATGCGATAACTCATCTGTTGAATATCAAGAGTGCCTCGCTGCTCCATAAGCAGGCGTCCGTCAGAAGAATTGGCGGTCATCGCATATTCAAGCGTGACGCTGCCCATTTGCGAAATTTTTTCCAAGAGGACACCGCTTTCCTGCCCCCACATAGTGCAGGAAATGAATAGAAGTGACAGTAAAAGAATAATTCGTCTCATACCTCTATCCAGTGCAAACATCGTGCTAAATTCGATCCAGAGTCTCAAGAATTATATCGAGGGTGGCAAGATCCGACACAAGAACATCTCTGGCCTTGCTGCCACCGAACGGTCCAACGATACCCGCCGCCTCAAGTTGGTCAATTATACGTCCTGCACGGGCATATCCTATCTCGAGTTTGCGCTGAATAAGTGATGTGGAGCCTTGCTGAGACATCACCACAATCTTTGCGGCATCCTCAAATAAGGCATCTCGATTTTTGAGATTAACTCCATAATCGTTGCCTCCTGAGGATTCTTCCTCATCCGACACCTCCGGCAGATAGAATTCGTGGTCATAGCCTTGCTGGGAACTAATCTCACTCGTTACAGCAAGAATCTCGTGCGCATCCACAAAAGCACACTGTACGCGAACAATATCCTCACCCGGATACATCACCAACATATCGCCTCGACCTATGAGGCGGTTTGCTCCTGTTGTGTCAAGAATGGTCCTTGAGTCAATGGATGCATTGACCTTGTATGCAATCCTTGAGTTGAAATTGGCTTTGATAGTACCGGTAATTATATCCGTAGTGGGCCTCTGAGTGGCTATTACAAGATGGATCCCCACTGCCCTGGCCTGCTGTGCAAGACGTGCAATGGGCTCTTCGATCTCTTTGCCTGCAGTAACGAGCAGGTCGGCAAACTCGTCTATCACAACCACGATATATGGCAAGAATTTGTGTCCTTTTTGCGGGTTGAGGCGGCGGTTGAGAAACTTGTTATTGTAATCCCTGATATGGCGTAAATCTGCCATTTTGAGCAGATCATAACGATCTTCCATCTCGATGCAGAGCGACTTGAGGGTATTCACCACCTTGCGCGTATCCGTTATGATAGCCTCAGATTCGTCAGAAATCTTTGCCAGAAAATGCTTGTCGAGTTTGGAGTAGAGCGACAATTCCACCTTCTTTGGATCCACCATGACAAACTTGAGTTCTGCCGGATGTTTGGTATAAAGAAGTGAAGTGATGATACAGTTAAGTCCGACAGATTTTCCCATACCGGTAGCGCCGGCAATAAGTAAGTGCGGCATCTTTGCAAGGTCAAGGAAAAAAGGCTCGTTGGTAACGGTAATGCCCATCGCCAAAGGAAGTTCCATATTGGTACTCTTGAATTTTGGATCATTTAGGATGGACTTGAGCGGCACCAAAGAGGGATTTTCGTTAGCCACTTCTATTCCTACAGAGTCTATAAGAGTGACCACACGCACACCTTTTGCTCCAAGAGAGAGTGCGATATCCTCTTCACGACTGCGTACCTGCGAAATCTTCATGCCGTCTGCCAGGTGAATCTTATAGAGAGTGACTGTAGGACCCATTTTTGCCGTTATGGCTACCACTTTTATCTTGTAATGGCCAAGCACAGTAACGATCTTGGTTTTGTTCTTCTCAAGCTCCTCCATGGAGACGGTATGCCATTTATCCCTATAGTCATCCAACAGAGAGAGGGAAGGATGATAGTAATCAGGCAAGTCCAATCTTGGATCAAAAAGACGGGATTTCTCCTCCTCTGTCAGATTTTTTATAAAATCGTTATCCGAACCCTCTACCTTGATGATCACATCTTCAGGATTATCACTCACAAGAGGGATTTCAGGTTCCTCGGCGAACTGAGGAAAAGAGACTGAATTAATGGGAACCTCTGTCTTTACATCCGGTTGCTCTTCCTGATATTCCGGATCATAAGTGGAATCATTATCGAGAGCCGCTTCCTCTTCTGCTTCCTCTTCCTCTGCCGCTTCGATCTCCGAATCCTCGGAAACAACGAGATTCTTCTCTCTGCGGGGACGGTTGGCCACATCCCACATGAGGTCATCAAAACGCAACGCCACCTTCTTGCTCAACAGAACAAGCCAGAGCAGCAGCAGTATCATCAGCACACAGCCGGTTCCGATATTTCCCAGCATCGAGATGAGCCAAGCAACAGCGTGTCTGCCATAGGAGCCACCAAGACCGTTACCGAGAAAGAACTCATATCTGGTAAAACCTGACACGTATGCCAAAATGAGCGAAATGACGATCGCACCAATGAGAGATACCATAAAAAGACGCAGCAAATTGACTTTGCGAAGTCTGAAACAGGCGATTGATACGGCTCCAAAAAAGAAAGGTATTGCAAAAGCTCCCAGACCAAATAATTTGGAAATCAGAAAATCAGCCCATACCAGACCTATTCTTCCTCCGGAATTGGAGGCCTCTTCAGTAGCATTGTAGAACACCTGCGGATCGCGTACTAAACTCTGATCGGATGTCCAGGTAAATATATAGGAGACAAGAGCCACAACGGTAAAGATAGTGAGCGCAAGAAAAATAAAGCCGAGCAATATTCTCAGCACACGGGCATCAGAACTGGAGAGCCAAGGCTCGCGTGGCTCCTTCGCAACTTTCTTCTTGCCGTTCTTTTTGTTTTTACCTGATTTGGACTCTTTCATGGCTTCCTCGGGAGATCAGTTTTTCTTTTTCTTCTTGTTCCTCGATTTTTTGTTGAATCCGGACTTGGGGGCACCGGAAGCCATCACACCCGGACGATTAAATGTGGCATCGCTCGATAGCGTATTCAATTGAAGCCCTTCCGGCACTTTCAGGCGACCTTCCGAGAGTTTTTCCATATCGCTGAATATAGTTTCGTCAGCGACTGAATCTTTGTTCCAAATAAGATACTGTTGCCTCATATAGTGGCCAAGAGTGCAAATCATGGCAGTCTTGTCATCGTCATCCTCTCGTGAGGCGATCAGGTTGATCATATTTTCGATATTGCGGCCGTAGCAAGATGCCTTCATAGGCTTATCCTCGAGATGTATCTTCTCGGGACGACTGAAAAAATCCTTTTTATCAGGCATCGGATAAGGAGAATCTACATCTATATCGAAACCGGCAATTATGAACATGTGGTCCCAGAGTTTCTGTTTGTAGTCCGGAAAATCTTTCATCTGGGGATTGAGTATGGCCATTATCTGGATGACGGCTCGTATCTGTTCGTTCCGTTTTTCGCGGTCGGGAATTCTTTTGACCTGCTCTATCATCTGCTGAACGTGCCTTCCGTACTCGGGCAGGTGAAGTATGTCTCTTTGGGTATTGTAATCCATAGCATTTATTTTTGACAAACAATTTACAAATATAGCGTTTTTTGAGAAACAATGGCCTATCTCACGACAGTTTGCCCATTACTCACATAAAAAAAGGTACCTGAATCATGGTTCAAATCTCCAATCGGCATTACAGTCAGCCCACAAACCGGATAATAATTCCGGAAATGTGGCGATAGGCGATATATGTGCGTTCCGGCCATTTGCATTTTGTGGAAAGTGGTGCTACTTTTGTAATGCAAATTGCATTGTAATATTAAATCAAAAGTATCATGGGAAAAACTCTTGTCACCGGAGCACTGGGACAACTTGGGCGCGAGCTGAAGGAGCTCGCCGGCAATGATCAAAACTGGATATTTACCGATATCTTGCCGGACAAAGGGACTATGCAATTGGATATCTGCGACGAAGTATGCGTGAGAGAGTTTTTGCAAAAGCACGATGTGGATCTGGTAATAAATTGCGCAGCATATACAAATGTGGACAAGGCAGAAAGCGATAAGGAACTCAGTGCCAAACTCAATGCCGAAGGGCCAGCAGTCCTTGCACGATGTGTTCGCGAACGTGACGCAGCGCTTGTGCATATCTCCACCGATTATGTATTTGACGGAAAGCGCAAGAGAGGTGCTTACCGCGAGAGTGACCCCTGTCATCCACAGAGTGTTTACGGAGTCACCAAGCGCCAAGGAGAGCTTGCCATACGCAGAAGCCGTTGCCGAGGGGTGATCATCCGCACTGCCTGGCTCTACTCCACCTACGGTAATAATTTTGTCAAAACAATGGTTCGTCTGGGTAGCGAAAAGAGTGAAATAGGGGTGGTGACAGATCAGATAGGCACGCCCACTTATGCTCGTGATCTGGCCAAAGCAATTCTAACCATAATACCGCAAATTGGGGAGCACCGAGGTGAAATTTACCATTACACCGATGAAGGCAGTTGCTCATGGTTTGATTTTGCAGCACTGATAATGATCTATTGCGGTCTCGATTGCAAGGTCAATCCGCTGACTACGGAAGAATATCCTACCGCCGCACGCAGGCCGGCGTATTCACTGCTCGATAAGAGCAAAATAAGGGAAGAATTCGGGGTTGAGACCCCTTGGTGGAGCGTCTCTCTCAAAGAATGTCTTCAGAAGATGGGAAGGCCGGTGCCTCGGCATCTCTAGCTGAGAGAATCACCTCTTTCGGATCGATGCCCCAATCAATGGCCAACACGGGATCATTCCACCTGTAAGAGCCCTCCATTTCAGGTGCATAGTAATTATCACACTTATACTGAAATATGGTATTGTCCTCCAACACCAAATATCCATGTGCGAATCCGCGCGGGATAAAGAAGATTCGCTTGTTCTCTGCGCTGAGCTCCACCGAAACATATTTGCCGTATGTGGGAGATTCAGGACGAATATCAACCGCTACATCGAGCACACGGCCCTGCACTACTCTAATAAGCTTTGCCTGTGCCGCCTCACCCTTCTGGAAATGGAGTGCGCGTATCACCCCACGCTTAGCGGACAAGGACTCATTATCCTGAACAAAATTGATTTTTTGCACATTAGCTTCAAACTCCCTTAGGGAAAAAGATTCAAAAAAATATCCCCTATGGTCATAGAATACTCTCGGTTCAATAATTACAGGACCCTCTATAGCCGTTTTGATGAATTTCATTTCACAATATTTTTCACAAAAATAACAATTATTGCAAAATTGTGCTACCTTTGTTGCACAAGCAATAAATGATTGTTATGAACAACTGCATCTTACTATCCCTCTCCCTATCACTTCTTCTTGAGAACGATTCTCGGGATGGGATTTAGTTATGTAGTTTAGTTGTTGATACATATGTGATGCCGCCCGACCGCCGGGCGGCATTTTTTTTATTAAAAACCTTTTTGAGACAATAACACAAACTATAAAACAGCAAAATTATGAATTGGGACAAACTCGCTTTTGACTACATCAAATGCAACACCATGGTCTGCTCTTTTAATGAGGGTCACGGATGGGGTCCGCTTGAGAGCAGGACGAATGACAAATACGAACTCACCCTAATGTCGGGATCTCTCCACTATGCTATAGAGGTATTCGAGGGACTCAAGGCTTACAGCGGGCGCGACGGTAAAATACGAATATTCAGGCCTCGCGCAAATGCCGCCAGGATGATCCGCTCCGCTGAATTTCTCGGTATGCCCCCTGTTCCAGAAGAGATGTTCGTAGAAGCGGTTACACGTGCCGTAAATGAGAACAGAGGGTTCATTCCCCCATACGAGAGCGGTGCATCAATGTATATTCGTCCATTCATGATCTGCACCAATCCTCAACTCACACTTGAACTTGGAAAGGAATTTATGTTTGTGGTGGCAGTAACCCCAACAGGCAATTTTACCGGCACCAGTTTCAACCCTACAAAGGCATTGCTCGTGAGGGATCACGACAGAGCAGCACCTCTTGGAACCGGTTCTCATAAGATAGGAGCCAACTACGCCGCTTCGATGCTTGCAGGCGTGAAAGCCAAAAAAGAGGGCTATTCCTCAATTCTCTACCTCGATTCAAAAGAGAAAAAGTATATCGACGAATTTAGCAGCTCCAACTTTTTCGCCATAAGGGGCAACAGCTACATAACTCCCGATTCTCCATCGGTCCTCCCCTCCATCACCAACAAATCGTTGCGTGAAATTGCATCACATCTGGGAATGACCGTAGAACATCGTCCGGTGCCTGTGGAGGAACTTGCAACTTTTGATGAGGCGGGAGCATGCGGCACAGCTCTGGTGATCACACCGGTACACGAAATATATGACAAAGAGATGGAAATCCGCTACTACGTCGGCAGTCCTGTCAGAGTCGGGGAGAAGAGTCGCACTCTCTATAAGTATCTTACCGGTATCCAGTTTGGAGAGATAGAGGACAGTTTCGGTTGGTGCCACATTTTGTAGGAACTTCATTCGAAGCGTAAAGCTGCAATGGGATCCAAAAGGGAGGCTCGTCGGGCCGGCAGGTAGCCTGATAATATACTTACCAATACGCAGATGAGCACTGAAAGACCTAACCAGCGCCAAGGTAGCGTAAAGGCACACCCAATCAACAGTGCCACCAGATTGCCGAAGAGCAACCCCAGAAGCATACCTGCAACGCATCCTATCTGTCCTACAAGCACAGCTTCGGTCAAAAACTGCATCGCAATCGTGCGCGGTCTAGCACCGAGTGCTTTTCGTATGCCTATCTCGCAGGTTCGCTCCCTGACGGAAACCAGGAGTATATTCATCAACCCCACAGAGGCCCCGAGCAAAGTAATCAATCCTATTACCAGGGCAGCTACAGAAAGTTTCCCCTTGAGAGCATCCAGTTCCCTAATCACCGAATCGCTACGGCTGATTGCAAAATTTGCCTCATCCTGTGGACGAAGTCCCCTGATAAGTTTCATAATCAATGCAGCCCTTTCCCAGGCTTGTTCGAAAGATAAGCTCTCACCGACAGGCATTACATCCAGCGAATAATTAGCATCCGGAGCAAGAAAGCGTGTACGTGCGGCACCCAGCGGTACCAATACCGTATTATCCGTGCCAATGCCGAATAGCGTACCTTCTCTCTCCATCACTCCCGTCACTAAATACTCTCCCGCACCCACCCTGAGGAGTGCGCCGAGCGGATTGTGACCCTTAAAGAGACATCTTGCAATATTGTCCCCTATGATGCAAATATCGCTTGAACCCTCAGTCTCACGACTGCTGAAGTTGCGTCCGGCAGCCAGCGAAGCAAACCCCATGTGTAGATGATGCTCATCCGTAGCTGTCACTGTAACTGTAGGATCACTGCTAATAGCCCCGGAAGATACCTTCTGCATTACGAGCGAAGAAGTTATGCTGACCACCGCTTTGGAGTCGTATCTCCTAACGAATTCCTGTGCATCAGCCCAAGAGAGACCTTTTACAACCCTATCACCCTCTTCTAAGGAGGAAATGGTGAAGCAGTGCGCGCCCATGCGGCCGAAACTCCTTTCTACAGTACGTGAAAGGCCTTCAATGGCAGTCTGAATGGAAACCAGCGAGGTTATACCGGTAGCAATAATCAGTATGGTGAGTATGGAGCGCAATCTGTTGTCTAGAATAGAGTCGATTGCCATATTGAAAAATCCTTTCATCCTCAATCTTTTTCCTTTTCAATTATGTCCCAAAAATAGGAAAATAATTTAGATTGAGTTAACTTTGCCGCGCAAAAATGCATTTAGAAATGGAAAAAAGGAAAACAGAAAAAAGCCGCACCGACGGCAGAGATGAGACATATGGTAGTAGGACGGCAAAAAAAGGCAGTTTCACCGAAAAAGAAAAACGGAAAAGCACACGTCCGGCAGGCCGTCCAAAAAAAGACGACAACGAAAAGTCCCATTATAAAGATGGTGGTAAACCCATCAGAAAGAGCAGACCAGTTTGGAATGATAGAGATACTGAAGGTTCGAGACATGAAAGGTATGAAAGGCATGATGGCAACGAAAGGTACGACAGGTCCGACAAACATGACAGATCCGAAAGAACTGAAAGGTACGACAGACACGACAAGCATGATAGACATGAAAGCCGTGATAAGCATGTGAGAGGCGAAAGGTATGACAGGAACGAAAGGTATGACAGGGGCGACAAACATGACAGATACGAAAGAGCTGAAAAGCACGACAGACACGACAAGCATGATGGACATGAGGTCCGTGAAAGAGCCAAAAGAGATGACAGGTACAAGAGGCATGACAAGCCATATAGACCGGAGAGACCTAAAAAAAATGACAGACGTGACAGACCTAAAAGATCAGAAAGTTCCGCACAGAACGATACTGTGCGCCTAAATAAATTCATAGCAAATTCCGGCATCTGTTCAAGAAGAGAGGCCGATGATTACATCAAAACGGGTCTTGTGACCGTCAACGGCGAAATTGTCACGGAACTGGGAACTAAAGTTAAGCCCGATGATGACATCCGTTTCAACGGGGAACGCCTCAAGGGAGAAAAGAAGGTCTATCTCCTTATGAACAAGCCCAAAGATTATGTAACCACGATGAGCGACCCGCATGCAAAAAAATGCGTTATCGATCTTATTTCAACCGACAAGTGTAAAGAACGTGTCGTACCCGTTGGACGTCTTGACAAATCCACGACCGGAGTATTGCTTTTTACCAACGATGGAGATTTGGCAGCACGCCTCACACACCCTTCATACAAAGTAAAGAAGATATATCACGTATTCCTTGACAAAAATCTCAAAAAAACAGATTTTGACGCTATAATCAATGGTATCACGCTTGAAGATGGTGAAATACATGCAGATGCCCTATCTTATGTAGATGATGATATGTCACAGGTGGGCATCGAGATCCATTCGGGCCGAAACCGCATTGTGCGCAGGATGTTTGAACACCTTGGATATAGAGTCGATAAACTCGACAGAGTCTATTTCGCCGGCCTTACCAAAAAAAATCTACGCAGGGGAGCGTGGAGATTTTTGACAGAGCAGGAAATAACAATCCTGAAAATGGGCAACTTTAATTGACATAGCTATTGGCTGTTGGCCGTTAGCCATTAGCAGCAAATAACTAAACATTATAAAATGACACAGCAGCATAAATCCGGATTTGTCAACATCATAGGCAACCCCAATGTGGGCAAATCCACACTTATGAATGCCCTCGTGGGGGAGAAACTTTCCATTGTGACGGCTAAGGCACAGACCACCCGCCATCGCATAATGGGAATTGTAAACGGTGATAATTGTCAGATAGTATATTCCGATACTCCGGGTATTCTCAAGCCCAATTACAAACTCCAGGAAAGTATGATGGACTTTGTGGATGTTGCCATCGGCGATGCCGACATTATCCTTTATATCACAGACGTTGTAGAAAAGAAGGATAAGAATATCGCATATATTGAGAAGCTGAACCAACTTGAATGCCCGGTAATTGTTGTCCTCAACAAAATAGACCTAAGCACACAGGAGAAGGTAGTAGAGATGATGGCTCAGTGGAAAGACCTTCTTCCCAAGTCTGAAATCATTCCCGTATCCGCTACTGAAAAATTCAATCTTGAGAAATTGTTTGACACAATTCTGGCCCTTCTTCCTGTAAGTCCTCCCTGGTATGACAAGGAGACATTCACCGACAAGAGTATGAGGTTTTTTGCCTCGGAAATAATAAGGGAAAAAATATTGCTTAATTATTCCCAGGAAATCCCATACTGCACAGAAGTAGTCATAGAAGAATTCAAGGAGGGGGAAGAGAGATATGACATCAGTGCCGTGATCAATGTTATGCGTAATTCTCAGAAAGGCATAATCATCGGCAGCAAGGGGGCTGCCCTCAAGAAGACGGGAACTCAGGCCAGGCTTGATATGGAAGAATTTTTTGAGAAAAAAGTCTTCCTGCAACTCTTTGTCAAGGTAGAACCCGACTGGAGAGAAGACAGACGAAAACTGCGCAACTTTGGTTATATTCATGACTGACACAATAATTGAGATACCGTTATATGGCAAACGAAAGAGACGACTTTGTAGAAGAAACCGAGATTCTTACTGAAGAGAACTATTCCGATGAGGAATCCGACCAGGAAATAATTGTCGATGAGGAGGATGATTCTGTGGAAGACCACAGGTATGATAAAGTCATGGCCGGAGGAGACAGCAGGTATAAACTCTCCGGAATGTATCGTGACTGGTTCTTGGATTATGCTTCATACGTAATCCTCGACAGAGCGGTTCCTCATATTGATGACGGACTCAAACCCGTGCAACGTCGCATTCTCCATGCTATGAAGAAGAGTGATGACGGCCGATTCCATAAGGTGGCGGGTATCGTGGGCGACACAATGAAACTCCACCCTCACGGAGATGCATCCATCAAGGATGCTCTTGTGCAGCTGGGACAGAAGAATTATTTGATTTCCACTCAAGGCAACTGGGGCAATATTTTTACAGGAGATCCTGCTGCCGCAATGAGATATATTGAGGCAAGACTGAGTAAATTTGCCCTTGAGGTGGCATTCAACCCTAAAATTACCGAGTATGTCCCCTCCTATGACGGCACAAATGAGGAGCCTGTCGCCCTCCCCATGAAATTTCCGCTGTTGCTGGCACAAGGCACCGAGGGTATAGCCGTTGGACTTGCAGTCAAAATCCTGCCACACAACTTCAATGAATTGATCGATGCCTGCATCAGCTCACTTAAAGGTGAAGATTTTGAGATATTCCCCGATTTCCAAACCGGAGGTTTGGCCGATTGCTCAAAATACAATAAGGGCCTAAGGGGCGGCAGAATCAAAATACGCGCAAAAATAGTAAAGGTAGACAGGAGGACACTCTCAATCACCGAACTTCCATTTGGACAGACCACTGAAACCCTGATAGACTCTATTATCAAAGCTAACGAAAGAGGCAAAATCAAGATCCGTAAGGTAGACGATATGTCAGCTGACAATGTGGATATCAGTATCCAGCTGCAGAATGATATATCTCCTGACAAGACCATAGATGCTCTCTATGCATTCACGAACTGCGAGGTCTCCGTCTCCCCTAACGCCTGCGTTATACACGACCGAAAACCTCACTTTATGGGAGTGGACGAGATACTTAGGTACAACGCTCAGCACACACGCGAACTCTTTCAGCACGAGTTGCAGATCCAGCTCGACGAACTTGAAGCTGACTGGCATTTTTCTTCATTGGAAAAGATATTCTTCGAAGAGAAGGTATTCCGAATCCTGGAGAATGACGCAGCCACATGGGAGCAGCAACTTGCCGATGTTGAGGTCGGAATGAAGCGCTACCAGCACCTGCTCCGAAGGGAAATAACCGGCTCTGATATTGACAAGCTTGTGGAAAAACCTGTCAGAAAAATCTCCCGTTTTGACATAAAGGCTGCTGAAGAGAGAATTCTCGGCATCGAAAATAATATTGAAGAAGTAAAGAACCATCTGGAACACCTAACTGAGTACACCATAATGTACTTCAGGCAGCTCAAGAAGAAATACGGCAAAGATTATCCCCGCCGAACAGAGCTTATCACCTTCGAGACGATACAGGCTGAAAAAGTTGTGGTCTCCAACGCAAAACTCTACGCCAACAAAGCGGAGGGCTTTATAGGTATTGACCAGAAAAAGGTGGAGGATTCCGAATATATCTGCGACTGCTCGGATATTGCCGAGATCATAGTATTCCTAAAGAACGGCACTTATTTGGTTACAAAGGTGAGTGATAAGGCATTTGTCGGCAAGGAAATAATCCATGCCGCAGTATTTAACCGCAAGGATGAGAGGACGATATATAATGCCATTTACCGTGACGGTAAGCGGGGGACCTATTATGCAAAGAGATTCTCGGTTACAAGCATTACACGCGACAAAGAGTACGACCTTACTCAGGGCAAAGAGGGGTCAAATGTAGTGTGGTTTACCGCTAATCCCAACGGTGAAGCGGAGACTGTCAGAATCTATTACCGCCCCAGACCAAAACTTAAAAAACTGGCCGAAGACTACGACTTCTCGCTGCTTGCCATAAAAGGACGTAGTTCCAGAGGCAATATTGTAACAAAAAATAACACCATACACCGCATCAATATCAAATCCAAGGGTGTTTCTACACTTGGAGGCAAGGAAATCTGGTTTGACACCGATGTACAGCGCCTCAACGATGCCGGACGAGGTATTTCCCTCGGAGAATTTTTCCAGGATGAGAGCATTTTGGTAATATGTAAGGACGGCACTTTTTACACAACATCCTACGACCTGAGCAACCGCTATCAGGGAGACATCCTGACTATCTGCAAGTTTGACGAGGAGAAGACCTACTCGGTCCTCTACTATGACAAAGCCGCCGGATCTCCTTATATCAAACGGTTCAGCTTCGAGTTAAATGCCAATGTCCCAGCTCACTTCATTTCAGAGGCCAAAGGCTCCCATCTGTTGGAAATAAGCGAAGATCCTTGGCCCCGGATGGAAATTACCTTTACCGGCAAAAATGCAAATCGTCAACCGGAACTGGTTGATGTCGAAGATTTTATCGGAAAGAAAAGTTACAAAGCCAAAGGCAAGAAAGTATCTCCTTACAATGTGCTTCAGGTCCGCTTTGTTGAGCCATTAGACAAATCAGATGCTGAGGAAAGCGAAGAAAATGGGGATAGCGATGATAGTGACACCAATGGAAATGAAGATAACAACAGGAACGAAAGCGATGTGCTGACAACTCCTGAAAAGAAAACATCCGAACCCGAACCGGTTGTCGCGGATGAAACTCCACGAGAACTCACTCTATTTTAACAGAGTCTGCAGTGCGTTACCAGTCGATGGCTGTTATTCCCATCTGGCGAGAGAAAACTTTGTTATATTTGCAAGACTATAAAAGAATGTTAAAGAAAATTCTAATAATAGTTTTGTGCCTTTCCGGTGCAGTATTGTTTTTTATGCTTGACCCTGAAAGCATTTTTTTTCCAAAGTGCCTTTTTCATTCAATAACAGGCTATTCTTGTCCGGGCTGTGGATTACAAAGGGCAATTCACGACCTTCTCCATTTGAATATATCCGGAGCATTTCGTCACAATGCTTTCCTTGTATGCTCACTACCACTAGTGGCGTTGCTGGTAATCCTTGAACGACGCCAAAGCACTCACACAAAAATATACGCTTTTTTAAGCTCAAAAGTTTTTATATTCTCCTTAATCTTACTGGTCTTAGGCTGGTGGATTTTACGCAACATTTTACATATCTGACAAATATATTTCTGGTATTTATGCAGCGAAATCACCATTTTGTGCATCTATATAGTGATAGCTTTAGAATAATTGTTATGAAACGCATATCCCTCTTTATTTTTACAATAGTCCTCTCCCTTTACGCCTTAAGTTTGACTTCCTGCGACTGGTTTGATGATACCCATACTATAATAGAGATCATCGGCGGAGAAAACTGGATGGGATCAACTACCGTTACTCTAATAGATGATGAGACCACAGGATTGACCAAGTTGGTGACTTTTACCGAAGCCGGCACTCAGTGCAGGGTCATGACCGGACTCTACAGTATCAGTGTCATTGACACCGAGTTACTCAATGTCAAAAGGGAAGATGACACAATCCTTCTGACACATATGGATAGTGGTAAAACCCTTTATGCCTGTATCTGCAACAGGGACGATGAAGGTAAAGTTACGACGATGACGATGAACTGGTCAATTCATACGGACTATGAACGCATGATTAAGGATAATCCCCTAACTGTCACGCTCAAAAAAGCCAAATAGTACAACCATCTACGTACTGCCCCACTACACCACACACAAGTTTCGAACTACATACTCGGAACTCAGGAATCAGAACTCAGGACTCGAAACTCAGAACTCCACTTCGCACACCGTACCCCGCAACTCGTACCCCGCACCTCTACTCATACCACTCTTTGTACACCATATATCCCTGTGCATTTTGGTGCGCTGCGGCTCGTATGGCATCAGAACCCTCCTTAATACGCTTAGCGGGAATGCCGGCATAGACACCGGGTTCAAGAACTGCATTGGTGAGCACTACCGCTCCGGCAGCAATTATTGTATTGTCCGGAATGACAGAATTGTCCATAAGAATTGCTCCCATACCTACGAGAACATCGTTACCTACCTTTGCCCCGTGAACTATGGCATTGTGCCCTACGGAGACATCGTTGCCGATTTCCACAATTGACTCCTTATATGTTGTGTGAAGCACAACCCCATCCTGTATGTTCACTCTGTCTCCTATTATTATGGAGTTGACATCTCCACGCAGTACGGCTCCGTACCAGATACTGCAGTCATCACCTATGACTACATCCCCAACTATCACTGCATTTTCTGCTATGAAACATCTTTTACCGATTTTCGGGGTTATACCGTTCAATTCTCGTATGATCGCCATTTTGTATAGTGTGTTGTTAAAAATTCAAAAGATAAGCGCCGAACCCTACTATTAGTCCAATGATCACATTTACAACTTTTGCCTTTAAAAAGCCCTTTTTGGTCTCGGCAAGAAGAGGAAGCGAAGAGTGACCATCCTGTGAAATCGAACTTGCGAGCAGGACTGAAAAAGGTACCAGACCGCTGGCATAAAGAGCCACAAAAACCAAATGGGGACCCGATTCGGGAATCAGGCCAACAAGTACCGCAAAAAGAATCATCAGGGGAATATTGTCGTTGGTCCAGGACTCTATGTCGAAGTAATGTAGACCCAGTTGTACTAAAAGCAACGCACCGGTCGTCCAGAGAAATATGGACAAAAAATGCTTACGTATTACATGGTTCCACAAATGATCCTTGATAAAATGATCTCCCGATACCGCAATGACTGCAAGCACTCCCAAACTCAGTATCGCGAAAAGCAGATTGATCCAATACTCATCAAGAAACGAAATCCCGTGAGAATGATCATGGGAATGTGTCTGCACAAAAGAGGCATTCTCGGTAAAAAATTGAGTAGACTCATTATGATCGTGCCCCAGAATACCCAGTGCCAGAGCCACAATAAAGGCAGCTACACCCAGCAAAAGCACTGTTTTACGCCAGGAAAAATGCTTCAGATTGGCCACACTGAAATGGGGACTCTCGAAAGAGTGACCGTGGTCTTCCAAATGTACCTCAAAATCATCTTCACAGGCAGTTCTAAGCTTTTTCTCGGCCTTCTTGAGGCGGGCGAAGAGATTTATAAGAAGTCCGGAGATAATGGCGATCACAAACAGAACACCGAAAAGTATGAGTGCATCCTTTGGAATGAGGGCCAACATCACGAAGGCTTCGTCACCCGACGATGCAACCATCATAGCTATCAAGGCTCCGAACCCAATCAGACGGTGGGTATAGAGCGATACCGCGGCAAAGCCGCCGACACATCCTGGTATAAGTCCCAAGAGAGCCCCGAGAAATACCTGTTTGTTAGGAGCTCCCTTCAGACGCTCAAACCATCTGCCGTGTGACGAAACATTGATGAACTCTATCATCAACATCATCACTATAACCAGCCCTGTGATGAGCAGGCCGTTTTTCAAAACATCAACAAAAAGACTCCAATTCATCACTTTCATTCACTATTTGGCACGCTTATACTTCTCAATGAGTTCTGTTGCAGCCGTGAATGACTCAATCTTTCCCTCAAGGACCGAATCCTCGTATTCCGGCAGGAGTTTTTCTATTACTGTATTTTCATAAAACATATTCTTGAGTGATTCGTTAATGCTCTCGTACATCCAGAATCGAGCCTGTTCCCTTCGCTTCTTGGAGTAAAAACCATTGCCTTTGACAAGTGCGAAGTACTCCTCGATTTTCTTTAAAATGTCGGGAAGTCCCTCCTTGGTCACCGCAGAAGAGGTGACCGCAGTAGGCACCCATCCGGATTCCGTTGGGGGGAAAAGGTGGAGTGCATTGGAATAGAGAGCACGCGCCATATTGGATTTTTCCATATTGGTGCCGTCTGCCTTGGTGATGGCTATGAGATCAGCCATTTCCATTATTCCCCTTTTGATGCCCTGAAGTTCATCACCGGCCCCAGAGAGCATCAGAAGAAGAAAGAAATCGCTCATCGAGTGAACTGCAGTTTCGCTCTGCCCTACCCCTACGGTCTCGATAAATATCACATCATAGCCAGCAGCCTCACAAAGTAAGATAGTCTCACGGGTTTTGCGTGCCACTCCTCCGAGTGAACCGGCACTTGGGCTGGGACGGATAAAGGCATTGGGATCGTTGCAAAGAGTCTCCATTCTGGTCTTGTCGCCTAAGATACTACCTTTGCTGCGCTCTGAACTGGGATCGATTGCCAGCACGGCGAGTTTGTAGCCTTTTGAGGTGAGAAAAGAGCCGAACGCTTCGATAAATGTACTTTTGCCTGCTCCGGGTACTCCGGTGATACCTATTCTCATCGAATGCAGTTGTGCCGAGATAATCTGGCAGCGCTCTATAATCTTCCTGGCCATCGCACGGTGCTCTGCGAGAGAACTCTCTATAAGAGTAATCGCCTGGCTTAGTATAGTGGTATCTCCGGCAGTAATGCCTTCAATATACTGATCCACAGAGAGCAGTGAGGGTTTCTTTTTATAAAATGACTTGACGTAGGGGTTAATTATGGGTGGCTGCTCAACTCCCTCATTTATTACAAGTGCCGTGTCGTCATTATTATAATCTGCAAAAAAGTCTCCTTGAGGTTTGTTCTTCATATCGTTTTCGGTTAACAGAGCTACCTTAGAGTTATTTAATGGTACCTGTGATGAAAAGGTTTACCATCGGTTTGGATGGTGAGTTGGTAATCAAAGTTAGGATATTTATCATTTCTCCGGAGTGCTCCCTTGTATCAAACTTAAGTTTCAGGGTGGCGCTTCCTCCTGCTTTGATTCGGAATGGTGTAGAACCAATCTGGCTTAAACCGCTCTTTTCACTCTCCACCTTGTGTATCAGTAACTCACTTTTACCTTTGTTTTTGATTTTGTAGGATACTTCAAGCACCGTACCTTTGACGGCTGTTCCAAAATCGTAATAGGACTTCTCTATTATTGGCATTGGAGCATTTTTGACCTCTTTATCATCCAAATTGCGGAAGTTGTCCACTATCACGGCGCTCACCGAGAAGAGTTCCTGATATTTTTTGCCGTTGAGGACAAATTTACCGGTGAAGGTTTGTTTGCCCCACACTTTCTGCGGTAGAAAGGCAGGATCAACTGTATAGGTGAGTTTGGCCAAACTCTTGGGCGGAATAGGATTCGGATATACAGTGAGCAGAAGCCCGCGACTAACCTCGATAGTTTCAACTTTGAGAGGAGATGTGGAGAGATTTGCGATATCTATTGCGTCCTGCTTCAGTACTCCCTGCTCGATGTTGCGCAGTGAGACTACGCTTTTGTTGATGCCCATCTGCCCGATTTTGCCCGTGAAGAGCTCGTCCACGTTTTTCTTTTTCTCATGTGCTATACCTCTGACTCTTAGGATAACCGGACGATTGACGCCGGAAACGTAGAGCGTAAGAGTCTTGTCAAAGGGAAAGGGTCCTTGGTCGTTGTTGAAAACGACATCTACTTTGCCATTTTCGCCCGGTTTTACCGGAGAACGGGTCCATTGGGGTATAGTGCATCCGCAGGATGAAATGATATTGTGTACAACAATCGGTGAATCGCTGATATTTGTGAATGTGAAGGTGCATTTTACCGGCCCGTCAGAAATTAACACATCCCCAAAATCATGTATTTTCTTATCGAAACTAATAACCTTGCTCTCATCGAGCATCTTCTGAGAATCCTGAGCAACCATTTGATAAACAAAGGATTGACACAGAATTAAAATCATTATGACCACCAGTTTCTTCATTTTTTTATATTTTTGGCAAAGATAATAAATATAGTTTGCTATTTTTGTTAATTATTTGCATAAATCGAACCAAACCAACATAATTTCATACAACAATGAAGAGAATTATCTATCTGCTTCTCGCAACGCTTTTTGTTTTTGCATCTTGCAACAAATACTCTTACGAGTCGGTGCCCGGTGACCCACTAGGGGCACGAATCTATACCCTTGACAACGGACTCAAGGTTTATATGGTTGTCAACAAGGACGAACCCCGCGTTAATGCCCATGTGGCCATACGTGTGGGTAGCAAGAACGACCCCGTTGAGACCACAGGTCTGGCCCACTACTTCGAGCATCTGATGTTCAAGGGCACAGAGAAGTTCGGCACCCAGAATTACGAAGAGGAGAAGGTACTCCTTGATCGTATAGAAGAACTTTTCGAGATTTATCGTGTAACCGCTGATGAAGATCAACGTAAGGCAATCTATCACGAGATTGATTCCCTCTCCTACGAGGCTTCCAAGATTGCCATTCCCAACGAATATGACAAACTGATGGCCAGCATTGGAGCCCGTGGTACAAATGCATATACAAGCAACGATGTTACCTGCTATGTGGAGAATATTCCCTCCAACCAGATTGACAACTGGGCCAGAATCCAGGCGGACAGGTTTGCCAACTGCGTAATTCGCGGATTCCACACCGAGCTTGAAACCATTTACGAAGAGTACAATATGTACTCAGCGATGGATAGCGAAAAGCAGTTCGAAAAACTCTTTGCCGAGTTATTCAAGAAACATACCTACGGAACTCCGGTTATTGGCTGGGGAAGCCATTTGAAGAATCCTTCCATTACCAACGTAAAGAATTACAAAGCAGAGTGGTATGTTCCCAACAATATGGCGGTCTGCCTGGCCGGTGACTTTGACCCTGACCAAGCGATAAAAATTATAGACAAACACTTCTCAGCCCTCAAGCCAAATCCCAATCTCCCCAAGCTCGAATTCGAACCTGAAGATCCCATCACCGAACCTCGCAAGCTGGAAGTTCTCGGAGTGGAGTCTCCCAGCACATTGATTGCATGGAGATTCCCGGGCGCTGCCTCTCCCGAAGCTCTTATGCTCGACCTACTGCGATCAGTCCTCTACAATGGATCGGCAGGTCTTTTTGACCTCAATGTCAATCAGCAGCAAAAGACCCTCGGTATGGGAGCAGGCAACTATTCTCTCGCAGACTACTCTATATTTATCATTCAGGGCGAGCCAAAAAAGGGACAGACACTCGACGAAGTAGCTGCGATTGCTTTCGAAGAGCTTGAAAAAATCAAATCCGGCAATTTTGATGATGACCTGCTCCCCTCCATCATCAACAACATGAAACGCCAGAAGATGCAGCAAAACCAAAATGCCTCCTATATTGTGCGCTCTCTGGTTAACTGCTTTATCGACGGCATTTCCTGGGCTGATTATATCAGCGAGGTTGATAGACTCTCCAAGATTACCAAAGAAGAACTCGTTGCATTTGTCAATGAGAACTTCGGCGACAACTACATCCGCGTTGACAAAATTGAGAAAAAAGACCCTACGGACACCAAGATAGCAAAACCGGCTATCACCCCTATTTTTACCAATAGAGATACTTCCAGCGCATTCCTACGTGAGATTCAGGCTTCATCACATGTGGAACCTATTGAACCCGTTTTTGTGGACTTTGAAAAGGATATGGATATATTGACCGCAAAGAGCGATATTCCCGTACTATACAAGCAGAACACCATCAACGACCTCTTCACTCTCACCTATATCTTCGAGACAGGCAGCTATGCCGACAAGGTGCTTCCCATTGCAACCGACTTTTTCAGTTATCTGGGCACTAGCAAAATGAGCAAAGAGGAGATCCAGAAAGCATTGTACAAAATTGCCTGCTCGGTAAACGTAGTCTGCACCGGTGAACGCACCCACGTAACTGTTTCGGGCCTCGGCGAAAATATGGAAGAGGCTGTTAAG